>Ga0208441_1000006_pt1 | contig 188890 bp, 151 predicted proteins | sample Colrivmet1548B02_FD_187648 | JGI IMG/M metagenome (GOLD analysis project Ga0208441, IMG submission 187648) | Estuarine microbial communities from the Columbia River estuary - metaG 1548B-02 (SPAdes) (version 2) | ecosystem: Environmental > Aquatic > Marine > Intertidal zone > Estuary | place... | reverse complement strand
AAGTTTGGCTATTCTTTAATTGCAAGCGCATGTTGGGAAATTTCACCTCTGTTGTACCTTTTTTAAGCTGATGGTAGTCAATCTGACAATTTTTCATGTTTTCAATGGCGCTGAAAAGAAAGGCACATTTTTGCGCTGGTTTGGAGCCAAAAGCCTTTGCTTTATTTCCCTCAAAAACAACAAGCACACCGTCATGGGAATAATAACAGATTTCTTTGCGATAAATGATTTGCTGTTTTTGATAGCTCATCAAAACCAATGTGCTCAAAAATAGCATTTTGAGGCTATTTTTCGACAAATCAAGCCAACCGTAAAACCAGCAAAAGGTCAGCAGCCAAAAAAGCAATACCCACCAAAATGGCAAGTCAAAGCCTTTGGCTATTGCACCTGGCGCCTCGCTAAAAAAGCGCATGATGTTCAGCATCCATTGAATGCAAGTTTCCAAAACAAAAGCACTCAAGTGATCTACAAAAGGCAGCGTTTGCAGCACAGGGAAAAACATGCCCAAGATCAAAATAAAGCTCGAGAGGCTCATGAGGCAAAGATTAGCTAATTGCGCATAATTCGGATACAAATGAAAATGATACAAACTCAGGGGGAGGGTGGTGAGTGTGGCGGCAAGTCCGAGGGCGGTGCCGTCCCAAAGTTGTTGTGCAAAGCGCCATTTGAATAGCATCCAGTTTTTGATGAGTTCGTAATACAGGTAAATACCAAGCATGGCTAAATACGACAAATGAAAACCGAGGTCAAAGAGGTAGAGCGGATCGTAGAGCAGCAAACAAAAAGCGGAAAAGAAAAGGGCGTTCAGGTTGCTGATTTGTTTGCCCGAAAGCTGGCTCAGCAAGAGCACACTAAACATAAAAACGCTCCTCAGCACGGAGGCCGACAACCCTGTTAAAATGGCGTAATACCAAACGATGAGCACCACCAACAACAAGGCTTGCTTGCGACTCACCCACCTGGAAAATAAAGCCAAAACTTTTAGCAGCGCCAAGATGAGCAAACCAATGTGCATGCCCGAAACCGCTAAAATATGCATGGCACCTGTGGCTAAAAAATAAGACCTAAGTTCTTGGTCGATGCCATCTCTTTCTCCAATAATGAGCGCTCGGGCAATTGCGGCTGCTTTTGTGCTCAGGGCCTCCGAAAAAAGCGCGGATAACTTTGTTTTGATGTGAAACAAACTGGACTCAAAACCCCAGCCAGCATCTTTTGCAGGACCCAGAATTTTGAGGGCTGAGCCATCGATAAACACGCGATGACTGATTTGTTGCAGTTGGTAATAACGCTCTTGATCGAAGGCACCAGGGTAGGCCTCATTTTGGATGCGTTCAGGCTTACATCGCAATGCATAGATTTGGCTTAGATCAATTGGTAAGCTATCTTTTGAATAGAGCAGCAAGCGAACTTGAGTTCTCCTATTGTTTTGGATAAAGTAGAAGTCGCCAATTAACTTTTGGGTACCCTTTTTTTGTTCTGAAGATTGGATTTTGAAGATTCCGGTATATTCTTTATTCAGTCGAAGGCGTTTGAATTGTCTGAATTGGCTTTGTGCAGTGTACATGAGCCAAAAGCCGAGCGCAAAAAAGAGCAGCAAGATTCCGATTTGTCTGGTTCGAGAAAGCAAGAGCAAGCCAACGCCAAGCGCACTCAGAATATTCAAAAAAAAGAGAGAGGCCTCCGTTAAATTACGGTAATCGGCCAGGTAGAGACCAAGAATAAATGGCAATAATACGAGCATGAAATGCCATTGATGTTTGGGCATTTCTTCTTGCGAAGTGTTGTTCATTAGCGAGATTTAGAGGTAGAATTTTCCCGCTTTGAATTTGATTTTTTCGGTGAGTAAATGAGGTCGAATAACTGGCTCGAGTTCGGCTTTTGAACACAGAAATTGCGCCTCGAGTTGATCTATGCTTTTGGCTTCTTGTAAAAAGGCAAATAAGGCCTCTTCAGTCAGGGTGCGGGGCAAACAAACATCGCAGGTGCCACAAGGCGCAATTTGCTGACCAAAGTAGGTGATGAGTTGCTGGGCACGGCAAATAGGCGTCTGGCAATACTGCTGCATGGCGCTGAGTTTGTCTTGGGCGGCCTTTTTGCGCTCGAGGTAAATGCTGGGCTTGAGGTTCAGGTAAGACTCCGGCAATCTTTCGATGCTGAAATGTAGCAATGGAAGATTGCTTTTCTTGGTGAGTTCGATGATGCCGTTTTTTTGCATGAAGTCTAGTTGTTCTTCAAAACGTTTGGCGCTCGTTTTTAGTCTTTGCAAGATTTTGTCTTCGTGCAGAATGGTCATTTGGTCAAAAATGCCAGGATAACTGCGCACAAGGGTGGCGCAAAGTTGGTAGTAGGCTTCGTGTTGGATTTGGAAGTTGTACAGCACCTCGTTGTTGACAATAAACTGCAAGCGCGTAGGTTGGTAGAAGCCTTCAGACAAACTGAAGTTGCCGTTTTGTTCTAAAATTTTCAAGGAATAATAGACTTCGTCGTCGGGTAAATCGAAAGTTTTGCAGAAGGTTTTGAGGTCGAAGGGATAGGTTTCGTCTTTGCCGGCGCCAATGGCGATTTTGAGGTAGTTGCAAATGGCGCGGTATACGAAGATGACCCGCTCGGCACTCGGGAAACTTCTGTCGAGTTGGCGCTGCATTTGCGGGAAGTCTTGGGGTTCGTGGAGCAACAAAGCGTAAGCGGGCAAGCCGTCTCTGCCGCCGCGACCTGCTTCCTGGAAATACGCTTCTGGTGAATTGGGTATTTCGTAATGCAGTACAAAGCGAACGTTTGGTTTGTCAATGCCCATGCCGAAGGCGTTGGTGGCTACCATGATTTGGTTTTTGTCGCTGAGCCAATCTTGGAGCATTTGGCTTCTTTGGTCGGCACTTAGGCCACCGTGGTAAATGCCGCAGCGCAGGCCATTGGCTAAAAGCACCCTTGCCACTTCTTTCACCGATCTTCTGGTCTGGCAATACACAATTCCGGTGCCATTTTCGCGCTTGCAAATAGCTAAAATTTCTTGCATTTTGTTGGTGGCAGGCCTCACTAAATAAGAGAGGTTGTCTCGGGCAAATGTCGATTCGATAATGTGCGCCTTGGGCATTTCGAGCTGCACAAGGATATCTTGCTGCACCGCTTTGGTTGCCGTTGCCGTAAGCGCTAAGATGGGCACTTCTGGTTGTAGTTGGCGAAGTTTGGCAATTTGTCTGAAAGAAGGTCGGAAGTCGTGGCCCCATTCCGAAATACAATGCGCTTCATCTACTACCAAAAGCGAAATTTTCATGCGTTTGAAACGCTCAATGAACAACGCTGACTGAATTCTTTCGGGCGAAGTATATAAAAAATCGAGGCCGCCAAAGCGGGCGTTATCTAAAATTTGATCGATTTCTCGGTAGGGCAGACCACTCGTTAGCGCTTTGGCGCGCAGCCCTCTTTTTTGTAGGTTATCTACCTGATCTTGCATAAGAGCAATGAGTGGAGAGATGACCAAGCAAAGACCTTCTCGCTGAACACCAGGCACTTGAAAACAAATAGATTTGCCACCGCCAGTTGGCAACAAAGCCAAAGTGTCTTGGCCTTCGAGAGCTGCTTTTACAATAGGCTCCTGACTTGGTCTGAATGCAGCAAAGCCCCAATGTTTTTGGAGTAAGTCAAGGGCTTGTGTGAAGGCGTGCATCATACAAAGTTAAGGAATGCTTTTAATAAGGTCAATAAGTTGTGTGCTCCATGATTTAGCTGTATATTCGCGCATCAATTAACATGCTTATGTCTGGAGTTTCCTTACAATTTCCTATCACACCCAACACCGATAGCCATTTGTCAGCCATAAACTGGGATAACCTCCCATTTGGTAAAATCTTTTCTGACCACATGTTCGTGATGGAATATGCCGATGGCGCTTGGCAACAAGGAGAAATCCTTCCTTTTGGCCCCATCGCCATGCATCCAGCCATGTCTGCCATTCACTACGGTCAGTCCATATTCGAAGGCATGAAAGCTTACCGCAATGATCACAACGAAGTTGTGTTGTTTCGCCCAGAGCTCAATGCGCGCCGTTTTTCAGAATCTGCAGCACGCATGTGCATGCCCGAAATACCAGAAGAACTTTTCTTAGCTGCAGTCAAACAACTCGTTGCACAAGACGCCGGTTGGGTCACCAACAAACCAGGCTACGCATTATACATTCGTCCGTTTATGTTTGCCACCGATGAATTCGTCGGTATTAAACCTTCAGACACCTATAAATTTGTCATCATCACATCACCTGTTGGCGCTTATTACGCCGAGCCCGTTCGCGTTAAAATCGAAGAACACTACACACGCGCTGCAGTAGGTGGTGTTGGCCGCGCCAAAGCTGCAGGCAACTACGGTGCTTCTTTGTATCCGGCCAAACAAGCCCAGCAAGAAGGCTTCCACCAATTGGTCTGGACCGACGCCAAAACCCACACTTTCATCGAAGAGTCTGGCACCATGAACATCATGTTCGTGATCAATAACACCCTCATTACACCATCCGAAGACGCCGATACCATTTTGCGCGGAACCACCAAAAGAACCGTTTTGGAAGTCGCTGCCTCATTAGGGATTCCTATCGAAGAGCGCCCAGTAACCGTTGCAGAAATTATCGAAGCTGCCAAAAATGGCACTCTACAAGATGTTTTTGGAGCAGGAACAGCCGCCACCATTGCGCCAATTGCCATCATTGGCTATCGCGATGAAAAACTCACTTTACCAGCACTCGAAACCCGCGAAATCTCTCTTAAAATCAAGGATTTCCTCGATAACATTAAGTCGGGAGCCCAGCCAGACACCCAGCACTGGATTCAGAAAGTGTGTTAAATTGTGAAATTTGCTAAAGGCATGCATCTTTAGTTCATGCGCTTCCTTTTGATCTTTCTTTTGCTGAGTTTAGCCTCGACAATTCAGTCGCAGGTGTTGGTGGTTTCATTTAAAGACTCCAAAACCAACGAACCCATCCCCAACGTTCAATGCAAAATTGGATTTTTAAGTGCTGAGTTTGGATCAGTAAAAGACACAATGTCCGGATTTTCGCTGCAAAATGGTGAGATTTATTTTGCGTTAACGGCAGCAAAACCAGGATTAAATACCGCAAAAGGCCCTTTTGAATTTCAGCTCGATTATTCACACCCCATTTATCAGGCTGCTTCCAAATTGTACGCCTTTGAGCTCAAAGAAGACAGCACCAAACTCACTTTATATCTAAAAGCGCAGCGCATTCAAGAAGTGCGTGATATCGTTGTTAAATCCAATAAACCCGACACCGTTTATGCTTCCAAAACATACAGCGTTTCAGATTTTGAATTAGGCGCTAATGGTGAACTTTTCTTACTGACCTACGAGAAAAATCTGATGAAAGACGCGCAATTACAATGCATCCTTAAAGACACCATGCTGTTTTTACAACAGATTCCAGAAAGAGCCGAAGCGCTCAAGCGCGATTTTAGAGGGAACGTACATGTGCAAACCGAAACGAACATGTACGGCTTGCAAAGAATGGACTCGACGCTTCAATTGGGGAGCATCCCAAAGGATTACTTTTATAAATATATTGCTCCCATAGTAGACACCAGCCTCACCCGGCAGTTTTACTCGAGCTACATCGATATTTACCCCGCTTTTGAATACGGCGCCTTAGATCAGCTCGATTCTACCTATAAAGCCATTTTACACATCCAGGACGACCTCATGATGGAATTGTATCGTTCGGAATACAAATGGGTGGACGTCAGAACGAAACTTTGGGCCAAAAACTTAGAAAATCAGACCGGAATTGATGCAGAAATTTATGTGGGGGCTAATGTTTTTACGAAGTCTTTGTATTATGAGCCTGTATACGCACCGCTTTTTTTGTCCAACGACACCCTTTATATTTTTGATTATCCAAAAGATATGCTGCGCGTGTACACCACAAATGGACGCCTTTTGAAGTCTATTCCGATTTTCCATCATTACCACGCCAAGCAAAGCGGTTTTCAGAAGAACCTACAGCAAGACCGCAAAACAGGCAAAATTTATACGGTTTACGAGCAAGAAGGTCATGTTTATGTCGGGCTTATAGATTTGAAAACCGGTGCGGTGGTTCAGAAAGTGAAGCTCGCTTTTCGCTACGTTGAAAAAGTGAGGATACATGACAACCAAGTCTATTTTATCTATAGACCTTTTGAATCGACTCAAAAGAAATTCCTTTACAAGCAAAAATTACCTACCAGAGACAACTAAGGGTGTAAAATAACCTGAATTGAAACGGGAAGGTGATCGGAATAACCGCCTAAATATTTAGGACCGGCATACGTTCGGTTCGGAACCGTTTGCCCCTTGTATTGCGTAAGTAAATAAGGGAAGTCATGAATTTTTCCACTTTCGGTTTGAACCTGAATTTTACCAGTGAAAGCATTAGCAGAAGCAAAGATGTGGTCGAGTACATCCCACTCGTTTTTATAATTATAGGACCCGCCAAAACTACCACTTGCCTTTGTGATTTGCGGTGTTAATTTTGATGCAATAAGTTGTGGTCCAGCATCTTTAGGATGATCATTTAAATCTCCCATTAAGATGATTTTTGCTTTCGGGTCATTTTTTTGAATGGAGTCTATGAACTGCCCTGCCATTTGTGCAGCCATGAGTCGGCGCGGCGCGCTTTCGTCAGTACCACCACGGCGGCTTGGCCAATGGTTAACCATTACGTATAGGTTTTCTTTTTTGTATTGGTATTTAGCCCAGATGATGTCGCGAGAGGAAGGAATGGTATCGCCTGGTAAAGTAAAACGGATGTAGCCCGATTTTTTGAGCTGTAAGACATCTTTTCGGTAAAGCATACCGACGTCTATGCCGCGCGCGTCTGGGCTGTCGTAATGGACAATTCCGTAGCGCTTGTCGTTGCCTATGAGGTCGGTCAAGACACTTTTGTTTTCGATTTCACAAACGCCCATTACCATCGGCATGTTGAGCGCCGCCATCACTTGTCTGATGTGCGCTAATTTGGCATTGTACTTCTCTGTATTCCATTGGCTTTCTGCCGCAGGCAAAAACGCTGCGTCGTCGTTTGGTCCATCGATGGTATCAAAGAGGTTTTCGACGTTGTAAAAAGCTACCGTTTGAATTTGTTGGGCTTGCGCCAGTGTTTGATAACCAAGTAATAGGATGATGAGTAATTTTTTCATGACACTTTATTTTAAATCGCTGGTTCTTTTTTATGCATTTAAATTATTGTTACCAACTGCCGCCAGAGCCGCCTCCGCCAAAGCTTCCGCCGCCAAAGCCACCAAAGCCACCGCCTCCGCTGCCACCTGATGAGCCACCGAAGCCACCGCCAAAACCTCCAAAGTAAAAGAAGCCTGGTCCGCCGCGTCGGCCGCCAAAGGTTGTGCCACCGCCGCCACCGCGCTTGATCAATAAGAAGAGGATCACGAGGATAAATAACAAAGAAATTATACCGCCCGCCCGGTTGTCCTTGCGGAGGTTTTTGCGGTAGCTTTTTTCATTGATTTCGCCTTTGGCAAGCTTGAATAAGACGTCGAGTGCGTTGTTAATGCCTTGGGCGTATTGGTCTTTTTTAAATTCAGGGAGTATTTCGTATTGCACGATGTCGTGGCAACTGAGGTCGGTAATGGCACCTTCTAAGCCACGGCCAGCCGCCAAATAGACCTGTCTTCCACCGTTTTCTTGCGTGGGCTTGATCAAAAACACCAAGCCGTTGTCTTTGTCTGCTTTGCCAACACCCCATTGTTCGCCGAGTTCGGTGGCGTAATGCCAAGGTTCGTCTTCGTTGATGTCGTCTACTATGACAATAGTGATTTCATTGCTCGTTTCTTGCTCAAATGCATCTAGCCGTTGCTCAATTTGAGCTTCGTCTGCTGCGCTTAAAATACCGACTTTAGAAAAGTTATTTAAAAAGCGTGGAGGAGAGGAAGGGTTGGGATATTGTGCAAAAAGCTGCAGTGCCCAGCAGGTGAATGCAACTAAAAATAGGTAGCCTTTTTTCATCCGAAGCTAATTTGGTTGGGCAACTCGTTTTGATCGTTTGCTTGTGGCGGAAAAAATTGAGCGAGTTGGAGGCCAGCTTCGGTAATGCCAGCGCAAAGCCCTTCGGCCAAGCGGCCTTCTTTGAAATTAGCGAGCATGAGGTCGCGGGTGCTGTCCCAGAAGTTGTGGTTGACGCATGCGTTGATGCCTTCGTCGCCGATGATAGCTAGCTTGCGATCGGCGTAAGCAACGTAGATCAGAACGCCATTGCGCGCGGCTGTGGCTTGCATGTCGAGTTGGTCAAAAATATCGATGGCGCGTGCCACGGCATCGGTTTTACACTTGGCTTCTAAGTGCACGCGCAATTCGCCACTGGTGGCTGCTTCAGCTGCTGCGATGCAGTCCTGGACCTTTTGTTGTTCGAGGTTGCTGAGCATTAAAACTTCACCTTTGGTGCATTCTCTGAACCAGCAGCGGCTACAAATCCTTCTTTTCTCGGGAATTCTTCGCTGTTCAAGAAAAAGCGCGCAAAGAAACCGCGGATATGGGTGTTGTATTCCTTTACGGATTCATTGTAGCGGTCTCTTTCTGTTTTGATGCGGTTTTCGGTGCCTTCTAACTGCCCTTGAAACTGACTAAAGTTTTCGGTAGAGCGAATTTGTGGATACGCTTCGTAGGCCAAATTGATAGCGGTATTGATTTTGCGGCCCATGAGTTCGAGGTCTTGAGGTGTTTTGGCACCAACAATACCTGCGCGCGCTTGCGTCACTTGGGTAAGGATGTCTTTTTCGTTTTGAGCGGCGCCTTTGACGGTTTCCAATAGATTTGGAATGAGGTCGGCACGGCGTTGGTAGGCAGATTGTACGTTGGCGAATTTTTCGTCGAGTCCTTCTTGAAGGCCTACGGCTTTGTTGTAAAGATTGTAGTAGCCTAAGAAGACAAAGAGGAGCAGAGCGCCGATAGCGGCCAATACGACATAAAGTGGTTTCATTTTTTACGGAATTAAGTGTTCGGGTGCTTGGTAGCAAATTGTGTTCCAAGTTACTAAAATGACACATTGTCAGTATGTTTTTCTTTCTTTTTTATTTGTTGATAACTTTTGATTATAAATTAATCATTTTGTTGATTGAATATTAATCAATATTGTTAATTTTGTAGCACCAACCAATCGAACTTTTATTGTTTCACCCTTTAACTGACAGTACCTATGGCTACGCGTCGTTCGATTGTTCATATGGACCTCGACACCTTTTTTGTTTCCTGTGAGCGCCTTCTAGACAGCCGCTTAAATCAAAAACCCATTCTCATTGGCGGCACCAGCGAGAGGGGCGTAGTGGCCTCTTGCAGCTATGAAGCCCGGCGCTTTGGCGTGCGCTCTGGCATGTCCATGAAAATGGCCAAAGAGCGTTGCCCAGAAGCCATCTGCATCAAAGGCAACACCCAAACCTACACCAAGTTTTCTCGCATGGTGACCGAAATCGTTAAAGAAGTGTCTCCGGTCTATGAAAAAACCTCCATCGACGAATTCTACATCGACTTCACCGGCATGGATCGCTTTTTTGGCATCTGGACCTACGCCTCTGAGTTGCGCTCGCGCATCATCAAAGAAACCGGCTTGCCCATCTCCTTTGGTTTGTCCGAAAACAAAACGGTTTCTAAAGTAGCCACCGGCGAGGCCAAACCCAACAACCAGCTCCATATTAGCTACGGCTTAGAAAAAGACTTTTTGGCGCCGCTATCCGTTCAAAAAATCCCGATGGTAGGTCCCAAAACCTTCCAAACGCTCTGTAGCTTAGGCGTCAAAAGAATCGGCACCCTCCAAACACTGCCCTTAGAACTCGTCGAACAAGCGCTCGGCGAAAACGGCCGCAGCATCTGGACCAAAGCCCAAGGTATCGACAAAAGCGCCGTAGAACCCTACAACGAGCGCAAATCCATTTCCAACGAGCGTACCTTTCATCAAGATACCATAGACATCGCTAAGCTCAGCGGCATCTTAGCTGCCATGGCCGAAAACCTCACCTTTCAATTGCGCCGCGCCGGCAAACTCACCGGCACCGTTACCGTCAAGATCCGCTACGCCGATTTCCAGACCCAAACCCTCCAACAACAAATTGCCTATACCGCCGCCGACCACGAACTACTCCCTTTGGTTCAGGAGCTTTTCAAGCGGCTTTACCAACGGCGCGTGTTGGTGCGTCTGATTGGCTTGCGCTTCAGTTCTCTAGTGGGCGGCGCGCACCAACTGCGGCTCTTCGACCACCAAGATCTTTCCTATCCAGCGCTCTACAAAGCCCTAGACAACATCCGTGAACGCTACGGCGACCGCGCAGTCTTGCGTGCCATTGGCCTAGAGGCGCGCAGCATTGGCCATTACAATCCGTTCAACGGCGAGCCACCCATTTTACTGGCCAACCGCAGCACCTAATTCATCTGTAGCACTTTATATTTCAATTACATGCGTGTACACTCTTGTTTCAGTTTGGGCTACGGTATTCTCAAGCCCGAAGAACTCGTTGCTTGGGCCTTGCAACACGGCCACCAACAACTCCTACTCACCGACATCAACCACACCGGCTCGGGCTTGGCGTTTGCGCGCGCGGCCCAAGAGCAAGGGCTCGAGCCTTTACTTGGGCTCGAGCTCCGCAATGGTTTGCAGCAGGTTGCCACTATTATTGCACGCAACAACAACGGTTTTCAAGAGCTCAATACCTTCCTGAGCCAACACCTACTTGCTGCAAAACCTTTTAAATGGCCGCTGCCGTCCTTTGCCAATTGCTGGGTTTGGTATCCGTTCACCCAACACCCAACGAACTTACAAGCACATGAGTTCATCGCCATCGAAGCCCAGCAAATACTGCAGTGGCAGCGGCAAAAGCGCGCCTTTGAAGTACATAAATATGTTGCCGATATCCCCATGAGCTTTCGCCACAAACGCGACCACAACACCCATCGCTTATTGCGCGCCATCTCCAGCAACTGCTTGCTTTCCAAGTTGCCAACACACGCACAAGCGCCGCCCACAGAACGCCTTTTATCTGCAGTGCAGTGCAGTACGGCCTTTGCCGCAGCGCCAGAGTTGCTCGCCAACACCCAAGCGCTGCTGCGCAACTGCAAAATCTCTTTTGAATTTGGAGAAGCCGCAGCGCCCCAACAACCCCACAGCATTCACGGGTCCAAAGCCGCCGACCTACAGCGCCTTCAAGAACTTTGCGCCGAGGGGCTCAACTACCGCTACAACACCATCACCGACGAAATCATTGCGCGCATCGAGATGGAAATCGACGTCATTGCTGAAAAAAATTACCTTTCTTACTTTCTCATTACCCACGACTTCACTTCCTATGCGCGTTCCAAAGGTTATTTTTATGTGGGGCGGGGCAGTGGCGCCAACAGCATTGTGGCCTACCTCTTGCGCATCACCGACGTCGACCCACTAGAACTCGACCTCTATTTTGAGCGCTTTATCAATCTCTACCGCAAAAACCCACCCGATTTCGACATCGATTTCTCTTGGCGAGACCGCGACGACGTCGTTCGCTATATTTTTGAACGCTACCCCAATGCCGCCTGGCTCTGTACCTACAGCACCTTTCAATACCGCGCCTGTATTCACGAGCTCAGTAAAGTATTTGGCCTACCCTCCGGCACGAGCAAAATGCTGAGTAGGGGGAAGGGGAGTCTCGCCGAATTCGCCGAACTAGGTGCACTTATTTTGCGCTACGCCAAATACATAGAAGGTTTGCCCTCCCATCTGAGTGTGCACGCAGGCGGCATCGTCATTAGCGAAAGGCCTTTAACTGCTTTTGCAGCTTGTTTTTTACCCCCAAAAGGCTATCCCTGCACGCAGTTTTCCATGCTAGAAGCCGAAGATGTCGGGCTTTATAAATTCGATGTTTTAAGCCAGCGCGGTTTGGGCAAAATTTCCGAAGCATTGCAAATTATAGCGCAGGTTTATCCCGAAGAAAAACCCCACGACATCCACGACATCCACTTTCTCAAACAAGACCCTCAAATTGCAGCGTTCTTAAAAAAAGGTTGGGCCTTGGGTTGTTTTTATGTAGAGTCGCCCGCTATGCGGATGCTCCTGATCAAACTCCAAGTAGACAACTACCTCGCACTGGTGGCGGCCAGCTCCATTATTCGACCCGGTGTATCGCAGTCCGGCATGATGCGCGAATACATCTTGCGCCATCGCAATCCGGAGCGCAGGCAAGAAATCCATCCTTTACTACTCGCTATTATGCCCGACACCTACGGCGTTATGGTCTATCAAGAAGACGTCATTAAAGTTGCACATTATTTAGCGGGCCTGAGTTTGGCCGAGGCCGATGTCTTGCGCCGTGGCATGTCGGGCAAATTCAGATCGAGGTCCGAATTTTTGCGCGTGCAAGAAAGCTTTATGGCTTCTTGTCTTCAAAGAGGATACGAAGCTCAATTTGCAAGTAGCATTTGGAAGCAAATCGAAAGTTTTGCAGGCTACGCTTTTTCAAAAGGACATTCTGCTTCCTATGCCGTGGAGAGCTACCAAAGTTTGTATCTCAAAGCACACTATCCGCTGGCGTATCTGACTGCCTGCATCAATAATTTTGGCGGCTATTACCGCACTGAAATCTACGTCCACGAAGCGCGGCGCTTTGGCGCACAAATTGAAGCTCCCTGCATCAATGAAGGTGCTTATAGTTGCGTGTTAAAAGAAAAACGCCTGATCCTCGGTTTCAATTTAGTAGCGGGCTTAGAAATACAGATAAGCGACAAAATAAGTGCCGAGCGCAATACAAATGGCCACTTCATCGATTTTGAAGACCTCCTCAAAAGGGTAGCTATCCCCCTCGAACAACTCTGTATCCTGATCCGAGTGGATGCACTGCGTTGTTTCAAACAACCTAGAAAAGCACTGCTTTGGCAAGCACACTTTTACCATCACAAGCAACGCTACACCAATGCTAAGCAAGAATTATTTGAAGTCAAGCAAAAAAAACAACACTTACCTGAGCTAGAAGAACACCCACTAGAAATCACTTTCGAGCAATTTGAACTTTTGGGTTTTCCGCTCTGCGACCCTTTTTCACTCTTAGCTCAACCTTTGCCCAGCTCCTTTATTTCGGCCGATGATTTCCCGAAGTACACCCATCAATACATCCATACTTTTGGTTATTTAGTGAGTATCAAGCAAACCAAAACCAACAAAGGCGACACCATGTGTTTTGGTACCTTCCTCGATCCATCCGGCGACTTCCTCGATACCGTGCATTTTCCACAAATTACAGCGCATTATCCCTTTTACGGCAAAGGCGTTTATCGCATTACCGGAAAAATAACTGAGGAGTTTTCTTACTTTACCTTAGAAGTAGCTACCCTAGAAAAACTAGCTTTTGCCGAAGACGTGCGTTTGGCTTTATAGCACCTGAACCCCATCGGTTAATATGATCTGCTCCACACTAGGGCGCTGCTGATAAAGCGCTGCATACCCTGAAAAAACAGCAGCTAACAAATTCAAATTAAAATCAGCCTTAGCCAACACCAACAAACAACCGCCAAAACCGCCGCCCATCATGCGTGCTCCCAAAATACCGGGTAAATTTAAAAGCGCTGCTTGTAAAAAATCTATTTCTTCACAACTTACTTCATATAAATCGCGAAGACCCTCATGCGTTTGATTGATACAACTTCCTAGATCTCGGTAATGTTCATTCATTAAACTTACATCATTTAGATCAACCAAAATTTGAGTAGCTAATTTTTGCACCTTCTGGACACGACTCATTTCATCAACAACGTAGCGCAAACGTTTTTGGGTACTTTGGTCAAGATGGGTCAACACAACTTGTAATTGAGCCTCATTTATAGCTCTCCAACTTTCTAAATCGGGAAAGACATCCTGGGTAAGGAGCCATGCAGACTCAAGCTGAGCGCGTCTTTCGTTATAGGCCGATTCCGCTAAGTTGTGCTTGACTTTTGAATCGATCAAGAAGAGTTGAACACCAACTAAAGGCAATTGGAAAGCTTCAATTTCCTGACTCAGGCAATCAAACGCCAGCAAATGTGCTTCTTTTCCAAATAAGGAAGCTACTTGATCCATTAAGCCACATTGAACACCTGCATATTGGTGCTCTGTTTGTTGGGCAAGCAAAGCGAGTTCCATTCGGGTTTTGCCTAGGCCCAACCATTCATTGAGGCCAAAAGCCAAACCGCAACAAAGGGCTGCGGAGGAAGAAAGCCCTGCGCCAATTGGAATGGTACTTTTGAAACGGATGTGCAAACCCTTTATGGATTCATTTATGTCCAGCAATAAAAAAACACCCTTCACATAAGATTTCCAACCCGCCGTTTGCAATTCATTTAATTGAGCCAGCTCAAAAACCCAAGTTTCATTGAGATCCAAGGCTTCAATGAGAATGGCATCGTTTGCATTTTCTGTGAATTCAAACTCAATGAAGCGATTGATGGCAGCAGGCAATACAATCCCTTGGTTGTAATCGAGATGTTCACCTAATAAATTGATGCGCCCTGGGGCTTGGATGACCATTTTTTTCATGGTTTCCAGATGAGTTGATCGGTAAGCCCTAATGCGGTCAAGGAAACTTTGATTAAGATTTCATGGGCTGGAGCTTCAGTGCGCAGTAAAGCACTGGCAATGCCTGCTTCCATAGCTTGGATAGCCGGACACATCAGGCCTGCATCTTGGGCTTGAACACTGAATGTCACTTTGTAGTCGTTGGTCGGGACAACAGTGCCGTTGGCATCGAGGAGCTTGGCGCGCACAAAAATGAGATCTGCTTTTGTTGTATCTATGCCCGTTTGCAAGGTGTCCAATTCTAAAGTGATTTGAACCGGTTTGCCTGGTGTCTGGACCTGATCTGAGGCCACTCTGACTTGACGATTAAAGCCTCTTGCAACAAGCTTTCCAGCTTCAAAAGCAGGAATTTCAAATTGAAAGGGTGGTTGCGCTAGATAGTCGGAGGCAGGGCCAGGCGTCGCTGTTTTTTTTAAGATGCTTTTGTCATTTAACAACAACTCTACTTGGTCGCAATTGGAGTAGACCGTTACGCTTGTTGGCGACAGCACAGACCAATTGGTGGCAATTTTGACATAAGGTTTATGAGTGGCGTCCAGCAACTGACTTTTGTAATAACTGACGGCATACTTAGGCAAACGCGTAATATCGTATATTCCAGAAGCTTCTAAATCAGGGCTATATCCGCGGTTGTAGTCAAAACAAACCCAATTGGCTTCACCGATAATGTTGGCGCCTTTGCGATTGGAATTCGAGGCTTCTTGAAAATTGAAAGCTTGTTGTAACAATGCTTTTTCTGAAGCACTGCGCAGATGTCTTGAGTTTCTTTCCGTGGGAGCTAAATCGGCAAATTGTGTTTGATTGAAACCAGCGTTTTGGGCATAGTATTCCCAGTCGCCGTATTCGGCTATAAACATCGCCTTGGCTTTGGGTTTATAACCAGCCCAGTAGTCTGGGGCTTTGGCATGCTGGCGCGCAGGTATAAACACGTCGTAACTTGGGTGATCTAACCAGCCAGCAGAAAAACCGTTGGACCCGATTTGCTGCTTTGAGATATAGTTCATTTGCGCTATAAAGTCATCGGGCATATTGGTCTCATTGAGCGAGTTTTCCCAAAAAATAACGCTCGGATGGTTGCGGTCTCTAAAAGTTAATGCATAGAGGTCATTTCTACACCTTTGCTCAAAAATTCGAGATGGGTTATAATATTGCCAACCGGCTATGGCATCCATCACAATAATGCCAAGTTCGTCGCAGGCCTCATAAAAAGCTGGTGCTTGCGGATAATGCGAAAGACGGACAAAATTAAAACCAGCGTCTTTGATCAGCTGTGCGTCGCGCTTTTGTGCGTTGTCGGGGACTGCATAACCCACGTAAGGATACTCCTGATGTCTGTTGGTGCCGCTCAAAAAAAGTTTGGTTCCATTCAAGTAAAAACCGTCAGCCTTTAATTCAGGTTTGCGAATGCCCACTTTTAAAACTTGACTTGCAAGGGTGTCTTGTGCATAAATGATATCAATAGTTAAGTCGTAGAGATTGGGGTTGGAAGGCGACCATAATTGAGGTGTTTTCAGGTTTATTCTCCCGGTATATAAAATGGTATTGGTGGAATCTGTGAACGATTCATTGGTAAGTGTGAAGGTAGCATCTCCCAATTTGGCCACAACTTGAAGCGGTAAAATGACATAATCAGGTTCATACTTTAACTCGAAATCTAGTTGAAGCGTAGCCGATGAGGAGTTGGCATTTATTGTTTGAAAATAAGGATCCTGAATTTGAACGCCACTAAATTCTTCTAACCATACATTGCGGTAGATGCCGGCATGATAATAAAAATCGAGGTCTTTGATGGGTTTGCCCGGTGGAACAGTGGGGTCTTCTCGGTTGTCGAGAAAAACTTCCAAAACATTAGCAGAATCTTGAAGTTCGCTAGTTAAGTCAACATCAAAAGGTAAATAACCACCGATATGAGACCCTACTAATTGGCCATTCAAAAATACCTCGGCAGTATGCATTGCGCCTTCAAAATGAATAGAAAGGCGTCTTCCTTTTTCTAAAGGGTAATCAAATCTTTTGCGGTAAACAACTTCTCCAAGAAACTGTCCGTTCATCACTAAAGGTTCTAATTTGGGTGTGTGCGGCAAAGAAACAATCGACACCGGGTCGGAGGGTTTCAATTGAAATTCCCAGTTATCATTGAAAAGAGTTTGCTGGAGTTGTCCGAAGCAAAAAGAACAAAAGAAAATAAAACTAAAGGAGAGGAGGAAATATTTCATTAGCGCCAAAGAATGAGCTTAATATAAAAATGCGTCGAGGGCAGGTGAGGGGCGGCCGTTGTCTTGCCAACAATTGAGTTGGTAGCCGCTCCAAGGCTTGGCACCTTGTGGCTCCCAATAAAACACGCCTAAACATTGGTTGTTGGGAACGTCTTTGGCTGCACCAATTGTAGCAATTAGTAAGTCTTTGGAGTTTTCTACTTGCCAGTAATCGCCGCCAACTTCTACAATCATGACAGGTTTGTTGTAGCGCGTTACCATGTCTTGTAGGTTGTTGCCAAGGTCTCCGATAGTGACTGTGTAATCACTGCCTAGCCAATGCGGGTAGTAAGATGCTCCAATGATGTCAAATTGTGCACCGTTTTGTTGCATGAGGTCAAAAAACCAACGGAAACGCGCGTTGTCGTTGCCTTGATCGATGTGTACTATTGTTTGAATAGTGGTATCGATGTCTTTGACGGCTTGATGCCCTTTTGAAAGCAATTGAGCCAGCTGTTGTGGGTTGTCGATGTGCCCCGATGGCCAAAGCATGCCGCTCGGAATTTCGTTTCCAATTTGCACCCATTTGGGCGTTACACCCGCTTGTTTGAGCAAATTAAGGGTGTATTGCGTGTGGGTATAAAGCGAATCTTGCAAAGCGGCAAAAGAAACATTGGCCCATGTAGCGGGTTTGGTTTGGTGTGCGGGGTCAGCCCAGGTATCGGAGTAATGAAAATCAATCATAACATCTAGCCCTTTTTCTTTGGCGCGTGCCGCCATCTGGGCAGTTTCTGCAGGACTACAGTGGCCGCTGATTTTATCGTTGCTTGGATGCACAAATACGCGCAAGCGGACTGCATTGATACCTCTTGCCATAAGTAAATCTAGGCAATCGGAAGGATTGCCGTTCTCGTCGTAAAAAACATAGCCGGTAGCTTCCATTTGCGCCAACCAACTGATGTCTGCGCCTTTAAAAAAAGTATCTTCAGCAGGAACAACCGGTGGTTTCGGCTTTACTTCCTCCTCACAAGCAAAGAGCGTTAAAGAGAAGAAGAGTAAAATGAGGGGTATAATTTTCATGGCACTTGTTCAAAATTGATCTGAAGTAGATTGGTCTTTTCACGACCTTTCTCGAGATAAATATCGCTAAAATTCTCTTGATTGGGCGCGTCGGGCTCTGCTTGTTGCTCCAAACAGATACCTGAATAGCGGTGGTAGCGCAGGCCGTCTTTACCAGTCAAATCTACCTCGTCGCCAATGTAAACTTGAAAAACAGGCTGATTCGTGCTGAATTTCAAACGAAAACCATCTTGCGCTATCAATTCGGCTTGATGATGAGCTGGGTCTAAAACAAAGGCGTTGTCTATTTGAGGGAATTGATTAAAATCGGAGAGAAGAAATTGTTCCTTTTCAGTATCCTTTTGAGGAATACTTTTAAGGACTCCTGTTGGTAATTTATTTTCGTTAAGTTCAATATAACGACTTGTGTTTAGGTAAACTTTACTGTCTAAAATACTTGCTTGCTGCCCACCGGGATTGAAATACGCATGTTGGGTTGGGTTAGCGATGGTATCTTCTAATGCAATACATTTGATTTGAATGACCAACTCAAATTCCTTTAAGGTGTAAGTTACTTCAGCTCTTAAATGACCAGGAAGTGCAATTTTACAAGCTGCTGTTTCTAAAATAAAGGTGACTTGAGGATAAGGCTCTTCTTCACAAGACTGCAATTTCCAATTGACATTTGAGAAACAGGTTTTGCCACCGTGCAACAAATGTTGGCCTTCGTTGGCTTCAAATTGAAAACTTTCAGTTTTAAAGGGAATACGGGCCTTCGAAATTCGGCCTGCAATGGGCCCAATAATGGCGCCCAAATAAGCATTGGAGCTGTATTCAAACGTTTTTTGGTAGTCTTTCCAATTCGGGTAACCTAAAACGACATCGCGTTTAGCAAAGCCAGGTAACGCTATTGCAAAACTTTGTAGCGTGGCGCCAAATGAAAAAAGAGTGACCGATGCTTGCGCGTTAGAAAGCGTAATTTCTAAAACGGGCTGGCCGTTTAGCTGCGCACCTAAATCCTTTATTTCAAGAATATTTTCTTTCATTTAGGGGCTTGGTATTATTTTAGATTATTTTGAGTTTTAAATGCTTGCTTGATATCTGAAATCAAATCGAGAGGGTCCTCCACACCAATACTAAGTCGGATCAGTTTTTCGGTAATATTCATTTTTACTTTCGAGTTAAGCGGGATATCTACATGCGTCATAGTTGCAGGGTGCTCTGCCAAACTTTCGGTTGAGCCCAAACTTACCGCTAATTTGAATAATTTTAATTTATTCAAAAATGCAAAGGCTATTTGCTCATTCCCTTTAATATCAAAACTGATCATCGCGCCAGGCCCTAAACATTGTTCTTGATAAATTTGCCGCGACTTATCGGAAACCTCACCACCTTCGCCTAAGAAATAAACTCTTTCTACCATTGGGTGCTCGTCAAGGAATTGAGCTACTTTAATAGCATTGGCTTGTTGGCGCTCCATTCTAATTTGTAACGTTTCTAGCGAACGCAAAAGCATCCAGGCTGTGTGAGGCGAAATCATATTACCTAAAAAAGTACGGAGGGTTTTGACACGCGTAATGACCTCTGCGGTACCCATTACGGCTCCGGCAATTAAATCAGAATGACCACCTAAATATTTGGTTGCTGAATATACTGTGATATCTGCACCAAGTTGTAGTGGTTTTTGCCATAAAGGCCCTAAGTAAGTGTTGTCTACGGCAACAAAAACTTTTTGACCATTCAAATCGCTATATTTCTTACCCAATTCGACCATTTCTAAAATAGAAAAGAGGTCGTTTGTTGGGTTGGCCGGCGTTTCAATATAAATGAGTGCCAATTCTTTTGCTTTTCCGCTGGCTTCTATTTTTTGAATAATTTCATCATGGCTGTCATTGACACCAAACTCTACGGCTTCAATTCCAAATTTTGTCAAGACATGGTGAATGAAATGATGTGTGCCGCCATAAACCGGAGCTGAATAAAGTAACAGTGATCCGGGCTTCAAAAACTCTAATAACACCGTTGAAATAGCACTCATGCCCGATTCAAAAACAGCCGAACCTGCAGCCGCATCCCATAAAGTCAGGCGATCCTCTAGGATTTCTAGATTAGGATTGTTAATGCGGCTGTAAATAAGGCCTAGTTCTTCATTTGGTCGGCTTTGGCGGTGCCCGTAAGCTAACTCAAAGAAATCTTTTCCTTCTTCGGCTGATGCAAAAACAAAAGTAGAGGTAAGGAAAATAGGGCATTTAACTGCGCCCTGACTGAGCTCAGGCTTGTAGCCGTGACTCATCATAAGACTTTCTGGTTTCATATTGATTGTTGTTGATGTAGTTCAAAAGTACAAAACCATTTCTTTATTACATTTGTTAAATGCAAGTCTGTGTTTATTGCGCCTCAAGCGGGCGTATCCACCCTGAATATTTCGAAGCTACCTCGCGCTTGGCGCATTTGCTTGTCGAACATAATGTCAATGTTGTTTTTGGTGGTGGTTCTTCGGGCCTTATGGGGCAACTCGCCGATAGCGTCTTGGCTGCTGGTGGGCAAATCAAAGGCATCATGCCGGAGTTTATGAACGAAGTAGAGTGGGGGCACAAAGGTGTTTCTGACTTTGTTTATACCCAGAGTATGCACGAACGCAAAGCCAAGTTTCTAGAAGGGACCGACGCCTTGATTACCTTACCAGGAGGTCCTGGTACGTTTGAAGAGTTATTGGAATCCATTACTTTGAAAAAACTCGCACAGTTCACCAAACCTATCGTGATTCTCAACACACGCGGTTATTTCAATGCTTTTCACCAAATGATGCAGCAGGCAGTAGATGAGCAATTTATGGCCGATGAATTAAAGTATTTATATACAATGGTCGATACACCAGAAGAAGTATTACCAGCTATACACAATGCGCATTCCTGGAATAAGGGTTTAAGAGATGCCGGAAGCTTGAGATAAAGTTTATATCGTAATATTGCGATATAATAATAAAATTGTCCTTAATTTTGATACGAATGGAAACAATCCTGCAACAGGAGCGCCATGCATTCGACTAATTTTACAAAATGGGACTCACTAAAACAGACACTTACACCACCCAAACCTTAGGCTTAGCTACCATCTTTAAGGCGCTTGGGCATCCGGCAAGAATCGCTATTTTGGAATTTATCGCCAAGCAAACAACTTGTATTTGCGGCGATATCGTGACAGAACTACCTCTTTCACAAGCGAGCATCTCTCGTCATCTTTCAGAACTCAAAGCCGCAGGCCTCATCAAAGGTACCATTACTGGCACTTCAGTTTGTTACTGTCTAGATCCAGAAAACATGCCCTTACTCGTTCAATTTTTAAATCAACTCAATTCTCCAACCCATCAAACTTGTTGCTCATGAAAATCTCCCAATTCAAAAGTGCTTTGCAATTAGCAAAACCAACAGACAACCCTCAATTCTTGCAAAGTAACGGCGTGCCAGTTAGCGCACACTACCACATTACCGAAATCGGCCTCATTCTCAAAAATTACGTAGACTGCGGTGGGGTGGTGCGCCAAGAGCGCAAGGCCTCCATGCAACTTTGGTTAGCTAATGACACAAACCATCGCCTCAGCACAGAGAAATTACTCGATATCATTGAAAAGTCAGAGCAACTTTTCGGTTTAAAAGATGAAGAGCTCGAAGTAGAATTCCAAGGCCAAACCATTGAAACCTATGGTATGAGCGCACAAGATTTCGGTTTTCAGTTTACAACTAAGAAAACAACTTGTTTGGCTCCAGATCATTGTGGCATTTCCAACGAGCAATTACCGCTTGAAATGCAAAAGAAAAACACCGCTTGCACTCCAAACTCAGGATGCTGTTAATGTCATCAATTCAAATACACTCATCTTCAAATGAAAAATAAACGCCTCAATTTCGTCGACCGCTACCTGACCCTTTGGATATTTTTAGCCATGGGGCTGGGTGTACTCATCGGTAATATTTTCCCTTCAGTAGACAGCTGGATCAATCAATTTTCGGTCGGAACCACTAATATTCCATTGGCGGTTGGCCTCATCATCATGATGATACCACCGCTTGTCAAGGTCGATTTCAAGAAAATACCGATTGTATTTAAAAACCGAAAATTGCTCAGTATTTCGTTACTCATTACTTGGATTGTCGGTCCATTTTTGATGTTTTTGCTCGCGACAACTTTTCTGAAAAACGACCCAGAATACCTCACCGGCCTTATAATCATTGGCTTGGCACCTTGCATTGCCATGGTGATTGTTTGGAACGAACTCGCTGGCGGCAACAGAGAATTAGCCGCGGGTTTGGTAGGCATCAATAGTTTGTTGCAAGTGTTTTTCTTTTCGGCCTATGCTTATTTCTATTTAGAAATCATGTTACCGCTCTTTGGGTTTGACTCCATTCAAATTGATTTGAGCTTTTGGGAGGTCGCTAAAACGGTAGGTATTTACCTGGGTTTACCTTTCAGCATTGCCGTGGCTTTGCGCTACTGGATGACAAAACAAAAAGGAGAAACTCATCTGAATACCAAATTTATCCCACTGATTTCGCCCTTCACACTTTATGCATTGCTCTTTACGATTGTGGTGATGTTCAGCTTGAAAGGACAACTCATAGCCGAATTACCCTTTGATGTCTTGAAAGTTGCGCTGCCATTGGTTATTTTCTTTCTCATCATGTTCTTTTTGATGTTTTTGGTGGCCAAATGGTCAGGCGCCACCTATGCAGAAACAGCAACGGTTGCCTTTACAGCCTCAGGGAATAATTTTGAATTGGCCATCGCTGTGGCTATTGGCGTTTTTGGCCTGAACTCTGGTCAAGCATTTGCAGGTGTGATCGGGCCTTTAGTAGAGGTGCCCGCGCTCATTCTTTTGGTAAAAGCGAGTTTGTTTTTGAAAAAATATTTTAAATGAAAAAGAACATTTTAGTCCTTTGTACGGGTAATAGTTGCAGAAGTCAACTTGCCGAAGGGTATTTACGTCATTTTTACGGAGAAAAAGCCAATGTGTATAGCGCAGGAGTAGAAACACATGGCGTAAACCCGCGCGCCATTGCCACCATGAAAGAAGACGGCATTGACATCAGTATGCATACATCTAATCATGTAGACGAATACCTTCATATTCCCTTTGACTTGATTTTCACCGTCTGCGACCATGCTAGTGAGCGTTGTCCGATTTTTCCGAGTAGCGCCAAACGCATTCACCACAACTTTACTGATCCAGCCAAAGCAACAGGGTCTGAAGAAGAAATCATGGCCGAATTCAGAAGAGTGCGAGAAGAAATCAAATCCTACTGCTCAGCTTTAACGTTCTGATGCGTGGGTTTCCAATTTCTTCAAGGGGTATGCGCCGAATGACATCTAGGTTACGGTATTCAGTTGGCGATAGCCCCGTGATTTTTTTGAACTGATTGGACAAATGCGCAATACTGCTGTAATGCATCTTGTAGGAAATTTCAGATAAGTTCATTTCGCCATAAAGCAATAACTCCTTGATCCGTTCAATTTTATGAATGATAATGAATTGCTGTATGGTCATGTTGTTCTCGGTTCTGAATACATTTGACAAATAAGTGTAGTTCAAATTGGTCTTTTCCGAGAGGTACACAGAAAAGTTGGTTTTGATGTGTTCGTCAGAATAATGAATCATTTGAATAATCACCACTTTGATGCGTTCAGACAAGAGTTTCTTTGAGTCACTGATCAAATCGAGCCCCACTTGCTTGAGTTTATACTGAAAATCCAGCTCTTGGATCATGCTCAATCTTTGTTCAAAAAGAACCTCGCCAAGTTCGATGGTTTGAAAAGCGATACCCATATCGACGAGTATTCCGGACACCTGGTTGATGCAACGATTGCTCACCATATTTTTAATGTATTTTTTCATAACAATAAGGTTGTGTTGCTAAATTAGTTGACCTTAACAAGGAGCGCCTTGCATCATTAATAGAATGATTTACATCTATTTCTTAATTGAAAATAATCAATGAAGAAGAAACGGGACTTCATTTAAAACATGATCCTCTGGCGCTGAGAAGGTAGACCACTGATTTTTACCTACACGCTGAAAAACCTCTGAATGGATGCCGTAATCGAGGAGCAATTGCGCTCTAAAATCCTTAATTGTTAGGGCGGGGTCAAATACAAACAAACCCTCGTTGTTGCTAGCCGTGCAATCTTCAATAAGATCTTTAGGGCCCTTCGCAAGTTTGGTGTGCCGAAGATGTGCATGCTTGGCCTGATCATGAGGCGCTGCGGGCTTGTAATATAAACAAAGTAATAAATCTGGAAAAAATGTGCTGAAATCAGCGCTGAGCGCTTGAACTTTTCGATGCTTGTAAAGTTCTAAATGAATCATAATTCAAATTTTTAGGTGTAGGACTGTTTTTATATTCTATGTTGGAGGTGTTCAATTTAAAATGTATTTCCATTTGGTTGCGGGCCATAAGGTAAGTAACGGTAGATTCTGCACCTTGGTTGATATTCACGCCGTTGGCTTCAAGACCATCTTGGCAACCGCCTGAAACAGGGTTGTACACAATTTGATTCAGGCTATTTTTTCCGAGATACCAATCAAAAGCCGTTTTCATCTTAATAAGGTACGACTTTAATTTGGTATATTGATAGAAAGTTGACAGTGCCAAAATGGTATAAGAGACATCAATGGGCTGTTGGCCATCGGTTGCAGTCTCTTGCCCAGGTTCATACCACGTCTGATTGGAGATGACTTGAAATTTGCCGTCGTCAAAAAGCAGCTTGAGCAGATAAGTAAAGCTCTGGTTTGCAATTGCTTGCTGATTTTGATTGGACGTGATTTTCGAAACTAACAAGAGTGCTTCTGGCAAAAGGGCATTTGCATAAGTCAATTTTGGCTCAAACCAGTGGTGCTCGTCCTTGCGATGGGAAGCATATAGCAACTCTAATTTTTTTCCCATTGCAGCAATTAATTCAAAAATTCGAGGATCCGAAACCACCCCGCCATACTTTACCAAGCCTTTGATCGCAAATGCTATTGCTCTTGGCGATTCAATTTTGGAAAGCATATCCAAACTCTTCTCAATCATGTGCTGTACTTTTTTGAGGTACATTGGATCAAACATTTGCTGCAAAGATGCCATTGTGCCAAGTGCCCAAATGGCCCGACCATTGGCGTCATCTAAATTTTCAATTGAATTTTGAGAGGTCGGGTTTTCTAGAAAGTCAAGATAATTGATGAAACGTCCGCTGGCTAATTGCATGCGCTCGATAAAACCAAAATGAATGCGGATATTTTTAAGTATCCCGTATTCTGGATAAATGGCGTAGTATTCAACGAGCGCAATTAGCGCCCGCGCGTTGTCATCTAAGGTATAACCAGATGCCAATAAAGGTTGTTCTGCTTGGCAAAACTGAAGTAAACCTATTGAAGTTGTACACTTTTTCAAGTGGTTCAGGTTGTAGTTAGGTAAAGCACTGTGGTTTATTTTCTTCTGCAGGGGATTGTTTTTTTCAAACAAACGCATGTATTGCAAGGCCACATTTGGCCAAGCGGTAGGTTTGCTTTTCTGAACCGCTGCCTGCTGCATTTCTAAGCGCAATAACTCATCTTGCAAAACCCGTTCAATAGCATTAGCCATTTGTTGAGGATGATTAAAATCTACAACAATACCTGCCGAACCAAGTGCATCTTTTGCCTGAGGAATTGCTGTTGCCACAATTGGGCAACCACAAGCCATTGCATAGGCAAAAGTGCCACTCACCGCCTGATTAGGGTCGTTTGATGTAAAAAGGTATAAATCTGTTGCTTGTAAATAATCTTGGAGCAGCTGATTTTCGACAAACGCATCTACAAAGCGCACATTTTCACTTAAACCTAAGCGCGCAGTAAGCGCCATTAAAGAAAGTCTATAGCTTTCACCTTCTGCTTTGGCAACCTCTGGATGGGTCTTGCCCAAGATGACATAGCAACAATTAGGGAATTTATCTTTGATCAACACAAGCGCTTGCAAAGCGGTTTCAATGCTTTTTCCACGACTCAGCAAGCCAAAGGTGGTGAGCATAAGTTTGTTGTCTAAATTCAAGCCTGTTTTGAGTTGTTGTTGATTTCTGTGCGCCACTAAAGCAGTACCATGTGCAATTACTTTGCATTTATCTTGAGGACAATTGTATGCTTTCATCAATAAATTGGCACTTGCATTGGTCATGCAAACCACCTCGCTTGAATAGGCAATCAACTGATTGACAACCGTGTAGCGCTCTTTATCAGGATTCGGCAAAACCGTATGAAAATTCAAAATGATAGGTGTTTGATTCGCAGCCAAAAACAGCAAGAGATCCTTGCCATAAGCGCCACCAAACAAGCCAAACTCGTGGGCAATTAAAATCGCATCATAATCTTGGAGTTCATTAAGCTCCTTTGCTAACTTTGAATACGCCCACTTGTCATCCACTTTTAAGGTGTATTTCACTTCATTTGGATAGGTATAGTCGTCTTGTGTATTTTCAAGCGCGCAAATATCTACCAGGCAATTTAGGCCAAATTTTTCGACAAGACTTTGTCTGAGATCTGAGCTATATGTAGCAATTCCGCATTCTCTTGGCAAGTAACTGCACATGAGTAAAATTCTAAATTGGTTTGATTCACTAGGCGTCATAAGATTCAAGTAAAGGATGTTTTAAAAGTTCTTGAAGCATTTCAGACATGGAGAAGTAAGCACATGCAATACAAGAGTCTGCAGCGCCATAATAGACATATACGGTGTCTAGAACCTCAATACTCGCTGTCGGAAATACCACATTGTTTACAATTCCAAAACGTTCATATGCTGTTTGCGGCTCCAGAACAGGGTAGGGCAGCTCTGCTATTACCCGGCTAGGCTGCTCAATATCGAGTAGCGCCACATGTATTTTATAAATAATTTGATCCTCGAGTAAATAGGCCGCATGATAAATCAGTAACCAGCCCGCTTCGGTTTCTATTGGTGGGCAACCTGCCCCCACATAATTTGATCCAATTTCTCTGGACTTTAAATACAAGCGCGTATTGCGTTTGGATAGCGGCTTGCGCTCCCAGAAAAGCGCATCTATCTCCGAAATATTAGCAACAGAGCTCAGTAAAATATGTGGTTTGATCCGGTGCATAAAATAAATTTGACCATTGATTCTTCTCGGAAAAAAAACTAAATTTTTATCCCAGCGAAAACGTTCAGCCAGAAGGTTTTTTTTAGTGTTGAGTTTTTTGAGCGCTACAATCACACGCTTCCCATAAAAATGAATTAAATCTTTGCTCAGAAGTAAAGAGCCTAAAGCGCTTTTGCCATCAAATGCAGTATAACTCAAGTAAAAAAGGCCGTCAATTTCAACTATCCTGGGATCTTCCATTCCCATTTTTTCGTGAATGGTATCCCCAACGAGTAATGGCTTCTCCTTACGCTTGTCTACACGCAAGGGCGTTTGAAAAAGACAATAGCCAATTGTTGATTTACTGTCTTCGGCAACCGCTCTGTAAAACATATGGATAACTCCATTGTGAATAATTACAGCAGGATTCAAAACACCCATCGATTCAAAAGCAAGCGCAGTTGTTTGGAGTACTACGCCTGCGCGTTTGAATTCAATCATAAATTTGGTTGCAGTGCGCTTAAAAATGATTCAATGTGTGATCTAAAATCAGCTCTTTTGAAACAACTTTGTCTTCATGAACCATAGGCTTTTGACCTTCCATCCACTTGGACATCAATTGATCTAGCGCCAAATGAATGGTGCTTTTAGCAATTGGCGAGGTAATACCAACTTGGTCAGTTAGCTTGTCCCAAAGCGGACTATAACTTTTTGGCGCTGCGCTATTGATCTCTGGTGCTTTCTGAGCCACGCCTCCAATTAGATCTGCGATTATTTTAACCGGAGTAAAGGCTGTTGATAGTTTCGAAATACCTGTATTTAATTGATACTCTTGTTCTTTTTGCAAGGCATAAAGTAAATTGAGTCTGTCCTGGATGGCGTCTGTAGTTTTCATAATTCTAGGAGTAAAAGAAGCGTTATATACTATCTTGATACATGCGTCTGAGCAATTGCGTCTCAAACAAAGCGCGCATGCGCTTAGCTAAATAGAGCTGCACTATGAGTGTGAGGACACCAATCGCGGCGGCCACAAAAGCAAAACCTTTTGCTTTGTCATCTACCACCTCAGAAATATAATAAGCCAAAGCCATACAAGAAAGCAAGGTGAATAAAAGCATAAAACCCCAAAGCAAAAATTGCAATATGAGGTGCGCACTCATTTGAACTGTTCGTTTTAAAACCTCGAGTTTTGCAATCTCTGTAGTCGTTTTCAAATATTGCTTGAATTGGTCTGCAAATTCATTAATAGGATGGTCAACGTTCATGATTTGAATTTTTAAATGGTTAAAAAAACCAGCGCAAGCGCTGGTTCTCATAGGGCTAAAGACATCATACAGCTACCTTTTCCTTGGATTTACGCGTCCCGATTGTGTGCTAACTCACGGCAGCTGTATTTTGCTTTTAACCATTGCTAATCTTTCTGAGCAAAGAGTTCCTTCTCAGCATTAAAGCCTAAATTGTGAGTAAGATCTGTGGCCATTTTCTTAGCGCTTCCGGAGATTTTGTGACGTGTAACGCTGCCTTTGTCTGGTGCAAAAAGCACTCCCATAAGCGCGCCAACTGCAGCACTAGCGATGGCAACTGTCACATAGGTTGAGGTGTTTGATTTTGGAGTTTCCATGTTTGATTGTTTTTAGATAAATACTGAATAACTAATTTGTTTAACAAAGTTATATTAGATTGATAATTATGTATTTATATTATTTTAATTAAAGTTTACATTTAAATTAATAGGCAGTCCAAGCAGCATCTGCTACTAATACTTCGCCATTGATCATCGATGAATCTTCACTGGCAAGAAACAACACAATTTCAGCTATTTCTTTGGGCTTGCCTATTCTCGGATTGAGCTTAAGGCCGGCAATGAGCAGTTCATTCATGTCTTTTGAAACTTTGGAGTAATCAATCGAGTCACTGATATGCGTTTCTACTGCACCTGGTGCAACCGCATTGCAGCGGATACCTTGCTCTGCATACAAATATCCTGTGTTTTTAGTCAAGCCATTTAAAGCAAATTTACTCGCTGTATAGGCAGCTCCGGCCCGACCGCCCTGCAAACCACCAATTGAAGATATATTAATGATATTGCCATATTTGTGGTGTAAGAAATGTGGTATCAATAGCCTCATTAACATAAACGGCCCGCGTAAATTCACATTCATGATCCGATCCCACTGTGAATTACTGACGTCTGCTATGGCTTCAAAATTATCCATCACACCTGCGTTATTGACCAAAATATCAATATGTTGGTGTTCTTTGATGGCAAAGCCAACTAAAGTTTCTAGTTCTCTTTCTTTGGTGATGTCGCAAGGCAATACATGCAGGCGCAATCCTTTGTGAGGGGCTTCTTTTTTGAGCGCTTCGAGGGCATCTGAATTGATATCAGTAGCAATTACCACGCAATCTTCCTCTAAAAAACGATAACACACATCTCTACCGATACCCGATGCAGCACCTGTCACTAGCGCTATTTTTGAATTTAATTTTCCCATTTTACAGCAGTTGAAATAAATGAATGGATTGTGAAATTTTATATTACAAAGGTGTGGTTATTTCAAAGGATAATAGTTACGCCATTCTGCCTTTAGTTTACATAATTCACACCTTCTAAATTTTCAAGAAAGGTTCATTTAAGTACAAATGACGGGGCTTGGGGAGCAGTTAAATTGCACTATGCAAACGCCTCCATACGAAAAGGGACTTACCAATGCGCAAGTCCAACAACAACGCGAAAAATTTGGCGCTAATGCGCTTGAAAAGTCAAAAACGGCCATTTGGAAAAGAATTGTCAAAAGCGCGAGTGAACCCATGATGCTCTTGCTCTTGGCCTGTGCGGTCATATATATATTGCTCGGTGATTTTTGGTCCGGATTTATTTTCATCGGCTGGACCTCCCTTGTCATTATGAGTTCATTTTATAGAAACTACCGTTCTGCCAATGTTCTGGCAGCACTCGAAGTTTTTGCTCAACCCAGTAGTATTGTGCTCAGGAATGGAAAACAACTGCAAATCAAGCGCCAAGATGTAGTAGTACTCGACAGCGTCCTTTTAAAAGAAGGCACAAGAATTCCCGCCGATGGACATTTAGTAAGTGGTACCTACTTGAAAGTCGATGAATCTTTACTGACCGGAGAAGCGCTTGCCATTGAAAAAACAAAAATTGGGGCAGAACTTTTCAGCGGAACCATGGTGGTTCAAGGAGAGGGCATCATGCAAGTGAGTGCTGTAGGTAAAAATGCTGAAATAGGAAAAATCAGTGTCCTGCTAGAAAAAAACAAAACAAACCGAAATAGTCCGCTTCAAAAATCCATACAACGGTTCATCAGAAGTTCTTTTATGCTCGCTATCAGCATTGCGCTGCTGATCACAGTTATTTTCGCGCTCACAAGAGGCACCATACTTCAAGCGATCCTCAACGGACTCTCTACAGCCATGGCCATTTTACCCGAAGAATTTCCAATGGTCCTGACGCTATTTTTTAGTTTAGCAGCATGGCGCCTCGCTCAAAAAAATGTACTGACCTCCAGAATTGCAGTGCTCGAAGCACTCGGCTCTATTTCTGTACTCTGCACCGATAAGACAGGAACGCTGACCATGAATAAAATGTCAATAAAGAACGTGAAGTCATACCAATTTAAACTCGGCGCCTGGACAAGCGCTAATCATGAAGAAGCATTATTTGATTTAGCACAAGCAGCAAGAATGGCAACACCGCATTTTAGTCACGACGCCATGGAAGACGCCATAAGAGCAAAGTATCCGTTAGGAGAGTTCAAAAAAAATAAGCTTGTTCAAACTTATCCTATAAGTAACACTTGCTTTGCAATGGCGCAGCTTTACCAGAAACAAGGTGTTGCGTACAATGTATACTGCAAAGGAGCGCCAGAAACCATTTTAGAACTATGCAAAATTGACACTTCTTTACAACGTAGTCTATTAGAGGACCTCAATCAAATGGCCAGCGTTGGTCAGAGAGTATTGGGTTTTTCCCGAGCGAAATACCATTCTCAGAAAGCACCAGCATCCATCGATGAATTTGAATTTGAATTTGTAGGTTTCATAGGCTTTGAGGACCCAATTAGACCTGGCGTTAAAGCTGCCGTACAAAAACTCCAAAAAGCGGGCGTGCGTTTGGTGATGATGACGGGCGACTATCCCTTGACGGCACATTCCATCGCCCTCAAAGCTGGTTTTCTAGAACCAATTGACATTACTAATGGTCAAGAAATCGAGAAATCCGGAAAAAAACTGAGCCATAAGGATATAATGGGTACCAATGTTTTTGCTAGGATTCTTCCAAGTCAAAAACTTGCATTAGTGCGTTTATTACAAGAAAAGGGGGCAGTGGTAGCCATGATCGGCGACGGTATCAATGATGCACCTGCATTGCAAGCGGCAGACGTCGGTATTGCCATGGGTAAAAAAGGGGCTGATGTGGCTAGAGAAGCTGCTTCATTAGTATTGCTCAAAGATCAATTTGCAGAAATTGTCAATGCAATTGAAATGGGTAGGCATCTTTTTAACAAGATACAAAATGCCTTATTGTATATTGTCGCTATTCATATTCCTATAATTGGCTTGTGCATCTTGCCTGCTTTGTTTAGCAACATGCCCATTTTTTTATTGCCCTTTCACATTGCCTTTTTAGAGTTGATCATTGACCCGGCATGTGCATTGGCATTTGAAAGCGCACCAAAGGAGGTAGACCTCATGAATAAACCGCCTGTAGCCATTCAATCCCAACTCGTCGATAAAAAAAGCATCTCCAAAAGCATGAGCTATGGACTTGTTATTTTGATTGGAGTCTTTTTGACGTATCTCATCGGTTTACAGCAACATCAGAACGATGCGCAGCAACGCTTGCTCAGTTTTTCACTGCTCGTTTGTGCCAATTTGTTCTTGATCTTACACACGCTCTCTCGAACAAAATCGAGTTGGCAGGTATTAAAAGAATCAGGATGGACCACTAGATCCATCCTGATTTTAAGTTTACTTGCGTTGTCTGCAGTGCTGGCTATTCCAGTGTTGCGCACTGCTTTTAGTTTTGAACTTCCTAGTGCGTTGAGTGCCGGAGCTGCAGTTTGCTCTTTGGTGGGTATCGCACTTGGCTTGAAATGGCTGCGCTAGCAGCGTTCAGTTACTTCAATTCAAAACGGTCAGCCATCATGACTTTATCCCAAGCTGCGATAAAATCTTTGATGAATTTTTCTTTGGCGTCAGCGCTACCGTATACTTCGGCAAGCGCACGCAATTCAGAATGAGAACCGAAGATCAGGTCTGCACGAGTTGCTGTATAAACCAGGGCTCCGCTTGTGCGGTTGCGGCCTTCAAAGATTTCTTTGTTGGCGTCTATTGGTTTCCAAACGATATTCATATCGAGTAAATTGACAAAGAAATCATTGGAAAGCGCACCTGTATTCGCTGTAAACACACCTTTGTTGGAGTCGTCGAAATTGGTACCCAATACGCGCATACCACCTACGAGAACAGTCATTTCTGGTGCCGTAAGCCCAAGCAATTGCGCTTTGTCTACCATAAGTTCTTCGGTGGTCAAAGTATACTGCGTCTTTTTATAGTTTCTGAAGGCGTCGGCCATTGGCTCGAGTACTGCAAATGAATTGACATCGGTTTGCGCTTGCGTTGCATCCATTCGGCCCGGCACAAAAGGAACATTAACAGCAACACCAGCACTTTTTGCAGCTTGCTCGAGCGCTGCGGCGCCACCCAAGACAATGAGGTCTGCCAAAGAAACTTTCTTGGCGCCGCCCTTTGCGTTGAAGTCCTTCTGGATTTGACCGTAAACAGTTAAAACTTTCGTTAATTGGGCTGGGTTATTGACTGCCCAGTTGCGCTGTGGCTCCAAAGCAATGCGTGCACCATTGGCTCCGCCTCGGCGGTCAGAATCGCGGTAAGTAGAGGCAGAAGCCCACGCGGTTTCTACGAGCTCACTGACAGTAAGGCCCGATTTCAAAATTTGTGCTTTTAAATTGGCTATGTCTGTAGCGTCAATTACTGCATGGTTGAGTGCCGGAATTGGGTCTTGCCAAATGAGGTCTTCTTTTGGTGCTTCAGGACCAAGGTAACGGCTACGTGGGCCCATGTCGCGGTGCGTCAGCTTGAACCATGCTTTGGCAAATGCTTCTTCAAACGCTTTGGGGTCTTCCATAAATTTTTTAGAAATTGGCCCATAAATAGGGTCAAAACGCAGTGCTAAATCGGTAGTGAGCATGGTTGGTTTGTGCTTCACGTTCGGATCAAAGGCATCCGGAACAAACGCATCTGCATCTTTGGCTACCCATTGCTTGGCGCCAGCTGGGCTTGTAGTGAGTTCCCATTCGTAGCCAAACAAAATCTGAAAGTAGGCGTGGGTCCACTTAGTTGGCTGGGAGGTCCAGGTAACTTCCAAACCTGAGGTAATCGCATCTTTACCCTTGCCACTTTTGTAGGTGGAGGTCCAGCCGAAACCTTGTTCTTCGATGTCTGCAGCTTCAGGCTCTTTACCAACATGGCTAGCTGGGCCTGCGCCGTGGGTTTTGCCAAAGGTGTGACCACCTGCAATAAGAGCAACTGTTTCTTCGTCGTTCATGCCCATGCGGCCAAACGTTTCGCGGATGTCTTTGGCTGACAACAGCGGATCTGGATTGCCATTAGGCCCCTCCGGATTCACGTAAATCAAGCCCATTTGAACAGCGGCGAGCGGGTTCTCTAAAAGGCGGCCTTCAGCATAGCGCTGGTCGTCTAGCCATTTAGTTTCTTTCCCCCAATAAACATCGAGTTCTGGCTCCCATACATCGACACGACCTGCAGAGAAACCATAGGTTTTAAAGCCCATTTCTTCTAAAGCTACATTGCCCGCTAATACCATGAGGTCGGCCCAAGAAATTTTGTTGCCATATTTTTGTTTCACTGGCCAAAGCAAGCGACGTGCTTTGTCGAGGTTTCCGTTGTCGGGCCAGCTATTGAGTGGCGCAAAACGTTGCTGACCTGCCGATGAACCTCCGCGGCCATCGCCTGTGCGGTAGGTTCCTGCACTGTGCCATGCCATTCGAATAAATAAAGGACCGTAATTGCCAAAATCGGCTGGCCACCAATCTTGAGATTCCGTCAAGACTTTTTTGATATCTGCCTTGAGTGCGAAATAATCGAGCGTAGAAAAAGATTTTTCATAGTCGAAACCAATGCCCATGGGATTGGATAGCTCAGAGTGCTGACGTAAAATAGTGAGGTCAAGCTGATTTGGCCACCAGTCTCTGTTGGTTGTTCCGTTCGGATTCACCATTGGATTGGTGTGTGCAGGCGGTGGAGTAGCTCCGTGCATCACAGGACATTGCCCCGGTGGAGGTGGCGGAGGTGGTGGGGCGTTTTTCTTTCCTTTTTGAGCGGCAAGGTTCAAAACCAAGCCAAAACTCAAGAGTAAATAAACTTTTTTCATGTCTTCAAGATTAATGATTGCTTCAAAAGTAACACAGTTAATCAATCGACAGCATCGATAGTGTTTATATATAAATAGAAATTATTTATAAGGAAATAAAGGTAAGTTCGAGCGGGAAATGATCCGATGGATAGGAGCGCTCAAAGGGTGTTTGGAGCACCTTGAATTGCAGTGAAACTATACCTGGGCTCCCGAAAAAATAATCGATGATTTTATCGTCGGTTGCTGTTGTGGTAAAGGCATTATAAGTGGGGTCTGAACAAAGTTCTCGGTGTCTTTTAGAACAAGATAAATCTTGAAATGACGCTTTAAGGAGGAGGTAAACAGGACTCTCTGGTTCTGCATTGAAATCACCTAGCAACAACATAGGCGCAGTGACTACCTGAGTGAACTCCGCAAATTTTTCAATAAGAAGCTGCGCCGAATGCAGGCGTGCAGCTTCACCGATATGATCGAAATGTGTATTGAGAACCCAAAGTTTTTTGCCGTCGTATTTGCTTTCTAACAAGGCATAAGTGCATATTCTATTGAGTGCGGCATCCCAGCCTTTTGAAGGGATTTCTGGAGTGGGCGAGAGCCAAAAAGTACCACTTTGTAGCAAGAGATAACGCGTGGTATCGAAAAAAATAGGTGCAAATTCACCAGCTGTTTTGCCGTCGTCTCGACCGACACCAACCGCACGAAAGGACGGAAGTGCTTCACTTAGGTCTTCAAGTTGATTTTTCAAGACCTCCTGAAATCCTATAATGGTGGGTCGTGCGCTTTGAAGCTGTGCAACAATCGGCCCTTTTCTTTGCGACCAATCAGGCGCTAGATCAGAATAGCCATCGTAGCGGATATTGTAGGAAAGTGCATGGTGCAACTCGGGCTGAGCGCGCAAAAAACCAATAGTTAATAAAAACAGGAGAACGAGTTGACCCAAGTACTTCATCCGTGAAAAGTACGAAAACTATAGGTTCTTTGCTATAGTTTGCTGACTGATATCAATAAGATTAATCCTCAACCTTTTATTATTTAATGAAACCCCAAAAACTTTATGTACTTCTTTTTGTTTAACCTTTTGAATATTAAATTAAACAAAATGAAAAAACTAAAACTTTTATCTCTCTCCATCTTAGCCTCTGGTATGTTTTGGAGCAACGCAGCTACTGCGCAAACCAATGTATTTGACAACGTCATTGCAACAAGTCCGAATCACACTTTATTAGAAGCCGCAATTGTTCAAGCAGGTCTTGTAAGTGCCCTTCAAAATCCTTCGGCCGCCTTAACGGTTTTTGCACCAGACGACCAAGCATTCACCAATCTTGCCACTGCACTTGGCACCAATGTAAACGGACTTTTGGCCTTACCAAACCTTCAAGATATTTTGCTTTATCATGTTGTTGGTGCTGTTGTTCCGTCATCAGCAGTTGCGAATGGTGCAATTGTTCAGCCATTGAGCCCAACAAATACACTAAAAGTTACAGCAACTGCCAGTGGTAGTGTATTTGTAAACCATGCTCAGGTAACAGCGGTGGATCTTTTCGCTACTAACGGTGTGGTTCACGTTTTAAATAATGTAGTTCTTCCTGTAGAGACTGTTGCCGATGTAGCTATCGACAACGGTTTTACCACACTTGTTGCGGCTGTGATTCAAGCAGAATTACTCCCTGCATTGACAAACCCTTTAGGTAACTTTACTGTTTTTGCACCGAACAACGATGCATTTCAAGATTTAGTTGACGAAATCGGTATTACCATCCCTGAATTACTCAGTGTACCTGAATTATCCGAAATTCTTTTGTACCACGTACTCGGAACAGAAGTCCCTTCTTCAGCAGTTACCAACGGAGCTATTGTACAGCCATTAAGCACACTCAATACGCTCAAACTCACGGCCACTACCTCAGGTGACGTATTCTTGAACCAGGCAGAGGTCATTGCTGTAGATATCACGGCCAGTAATGGTGTTGTGCACGTCATTGATGCAGTAGTATTGCCAATCGAAACAGTTGCAGATTTAGCCATTGACAACGGATTTACAACACTCGTTGCTGCAGTGGTAAAAGCTGAGTTATTACCCGCACTTTCTGACCCTTTTTCTGAATACACAGTTTTTGCACCCACCAACCAAGCATTTTCGGATTTGGCAACTGCTTTGAATACTGACATCAACGGCATCCTTGCCTTGCCAAACTTGGCAGATGTACTTCTTTATCATGTGGTTGATGGCGCGGTACTTTCTACGCAACTCACTAACGGACCAGTAGAAACACTTTCAGGTGCAGACGTCATCGTTTCTCTTGCGAGCGGTGTTAAAATCAATGATGCCAATGTAATTTTAGCTGACGTAGAAGCTGACAACGGCGTAGCACATGTACTAGACAAAGTATTATTAGAGTCTTTCCTTGGTTTAAATGAAACCTCTGCACTTTCTTTTAATGTGTATCCAAACCCTGCTCAAAACGAAATTCAAGTTGCTGGTACAGCAGGTGTTGTTTCTATTGCTGACATGAGCGGAAAAGTCCTCCTCACAAAGGAATTGAGCAACAATACTGTAGATGTTTCAGCTCTTTCTGCTGGAAGCTATATTATTTCTGTAGACAACAACGGTAAATCCGGCAAACAATTATTGATCAAACAATAACTGACTCTCCAATGAATGAAAAAGCCACCTCAAAAGGGTGGCTTTTTTTATGATGATTTTGAGGGTAGATCATTACCCGTTCACTACACCAAGTTCTTTTTCAATAATTTCTTTTAAGGTTCCTTTTGGTAAGGCTCCGGCTTGCATCATGGGTTGTTTGTCGAGCGGAATAAACAACATGCTCGGAATACTGCGGATTTGAAATACAGCAGAAAGTTCTTGTTCTACTTCAGTATCTACTTTATAAATAACGAGCTCATCGTATTCGTTGCTCAGTTCTTCTAGAATAGGCGCTACCATTTTGCACGGCCCACACCAATCGGCATAGAAGTCAATGATGGCGGGTTTATTGCCCTTGAATTTCCAATCTTTTTGTGTGGTGTAATCAAATACTTCGTCTAGAAACATTTGATGGGTGAGTTGTACTGTTGGCATAAGATCAATTTTAAAGCAAAGTTACACTCAAAGTGGGTGTTATAGTGTAACTCAGGTTGCAGGAACAACCAATTTAAAATTGATGCGAATGAAAGCGCTTGACCTCTGCAATCATGCTTTCATAGCCGAGAAAACCAGGCATTTGCTTTACTAAATCTAGCGTTTGTAGGTCGTAGGCTTCATAACCTTCGAAAACATCACTTAAATAATAGTTGAAAATAGATGCAAAAAAAGGAGCTTGCGGTGGGGTAGAGGTGTGCCAGTTGATCATGGTTAAAATTAACTTTTTTTAGTTTTAATTATAGCGAATTCGCCATAATTAAACGAGATTTAACAACCGCTGACAAACACCACTCAACACCTCCAAATTAAGATCCCCCCACTTTTTAAAACTGATGCAATAACCCGAAGTCTTTGCCTTTCCTATGCCATGGCATAATTCGGGTAAATCTAATTTTCCTCGTATCCCTAAGAGGTATATGGAGAAACCGCTTTTTGTCTTGGCCACACCAATTTGAAACATTTCACGAGATTTCCCCTTTGCTAATGACAAGGTTTGTTGTCCATAGCCGATTGTTGGATTTGTCACTACTTTTCCTTCTTCATTTTTTCCGTCCTCCATCCATAATTTACCGGTGGGAAGAATGCTTCGCATGAATTCATGCAAGAACAATAAGTCCTGTCGTGTATCGTCCTTTTGAAGTGAAATGAATTGAAGAATTTGTCTTTCCGTTACCACTAAACGAAATTAACAGAAATATGATTTTGTTCCTAATTTTGAAAATTCAATCGTTATTGGTTATTTTTAAATAAAAAATGTCCAAATGAAATTATTCCTTATGATTTTGTTTCTTGGTATAACTGGAATTAGCCAAGCACAAAAAGCGAAAATCACAATCGATGGTGACATCGTAATCGTAAATGGTGAACCTGCTTTTATTTTGGAAAGCCCCATATTATCGGCTTCTTATAACTTGTATAACATGCAGCACGAACTGTTAGCAGTTTTTAGCGAAACGCCTGGAACGAAAAGAACACAAACCTCTAATGGAACTCAATATCAACAAATTTTTTATTTGTCTGTAACTTTTAGAAATGAAGAACAGTCGAAATGTGAAACCGGCACATTTCCTGTAAAGAAACTAATGGCAATGATGATTGTGAAGAATGGTCTTGTAGAAAACGGGCAACTGAATAATGACAATGTCCATCGTTTTTGTGAAGAGCGTGGATTTTATTTTTCATCCCATTATTAAAAAACCAAAAACTTGAGTATTCTTGGGGGATTGAAAGATGGTTCACCTTGGCGAGTTCTCGTTTTGCTGACCAACCAAATGCTTTCTCTTTTTCTGCTTTGAGCCTTTGAAATTCTCGGATTAAATAAATTTTAAATTCAGGACTGATCCACATTGCAAATTCAAAAGCGATATCCTTATGAGCATAGGTGCCGCCATATCGCCCAGGCTTTGCCTGCAAAGAGATAGCGTTGGTTTGTTCCACAAAATCTTTTACACTAATTTTAAAATTATTGAGCCCAGCTTTAGTTTTAATTATAGCGAATTCGCCATAATTAAAACTCGGATTGCTGAGTTGTTCCCATATGCCGATATACTCTAAAGTGTTCCGATTTCTCAGCCAATCAGTCACAAAAAACTGACCATCTCTAGCCTTCAACATATCAGTCAAACAAATGTATTCAACGCCGTTGGCCTCCATCAATTGTATTGATGTGTCGTGTACAATTAGTTTTTTCATAGCCTTATAAATGAAAGGCTAAACTAAGCACTACATGTTAATTTGAATTCAGTGGTTTTACGGAACGAATTGAAAAAAATCTTTATACCAAACGAGAAGTAACGCAAACAGGACACCCCTAAAACTGCTGCATCAAACTAAAGTACTCAATGCTTTTTTGCAACTTGAAGAAGGGTAGGATGCCCGACGCTTTCCATTCGGCTACAACTTCTTGTTCCTGTTTCAATATTTCTTGAAAATTGCTTGGCAAATTTTCCATATCGAGGGTGAGGATGACTAAGATTCTGTTCATGGTTTGTATTAAATAATATTAAATGAACTCCGACTAAATTAAAAACTCAAAGACATCCCAAGTTTGAAACCGTTCACTTGAAACTTTGGATCGTAACCAACGGCGTCTGCTGGCTTGAGTCCGTAGAAAGTTTGACTCAAGGTGATGTGTCGCTGATACGACAAATCGATGTTAAACGAACCGCCTTGTTTGAGGATAAAACCAAAACCGTGGCCAACTGAAAAAACGAGTGTTTTAAGTTCTGTCTTAGGATAGTAATAACCCGACCATGAGCTATTGGGTGTTGTTTCAACATAGGGAATACCCGAGTTTTGTAAAATCATGTTCTGAAATTTCAACTCCACGGGAATGTAGCGGGCAAGATTGGTTGCCTTGAGGTCGTATTCATAGTTGTAATGAAGGCCAAAATTATAGAATCTAGGATCAGTTGTAAGCACGCCAACTTCTGCGCACGCGCCAAAATAATGACTGCGGGTAAAGTATTTGCCAATAGTTCCTTGAACGCTAATTGCAAAACCCTCGGTGCTGCGTCTTTTTCCGAGCGCGTTCAGATCTAATTTCTCCAAACCGTACAAATAGGTATTATTCAGTCCAAGATTATAGCTCAAACCACCAGTTTTGCGAGCTCTTAGCGCTTTGTTCTTTTTGGTATTGATCGGAAAGTTTTGCTTTTCACGGAAGTATTTATATTGTTCCCGACTGAAATTATAGACCCGATTTTGTGTATCTCGAAACGAAAGTCCGCCTCCTTGCGCGTCGTAAGATAGAATCTGTCCTCTCAACACTGTGCCATCTGTAAGGTAAACCACGTCAAAAACTTCGTAGCGTGTAGAGTCTTGAGCAAAAGCATTATGCGAAATCAATGCTGAAAAGAGCACAAAGAATAAAAGGTATAGATTTTTCATTTGGGTGGTCGCTATTCGTTTAGAGTGCTAAAATTACGGATTATGCTTTTGCTAAGCGAATGAATTCAAAAAAGGAGTCGATTTTAATCCTAACTTTAAAAGCATCTTAAACTTTAAACTATGGACTGGTACATGAAAAACAGATGGTGGATATGGACCGTAATGGGCGTCTACCTCGCTTATCGAATTTTTGTGAGTATATATTATATGCCTGAGTAATTCTACATAAAAAAAGCCAACCATTTCTGATCGGCTTTTGCTCCCCTAATTGACGAAAGTTGCAGCTATAATTCTATGATTGATTATGTAATTATCAGGAAATTGAAGGATTGAATATACTGTGATTTTTCAATTGTCAATCATAGACTTCAAGTATTCAAGATAAACCTCTCCTCGTCGTTCTGCAAAGAAATCTAAGAGTAAGACTGTACTTGATTGAATAAACAAACCCACTCCAATTCCATTCCACAGGGAATTTTGCCTAGCTCCGTACATGAGAATAACACCTAAAAATATTAAAGTGATTTCAGTGTATCTAAAAAGTATAAAATTCCGCATGACTTTTTCCATTCTTGGAATTTCTTCTGTTTGAATCATTTCAGTTTTTTCCGACAGGTAGGTTTCCACCCTTATAATATCTTTTGGACTTCGATAAATTAACGTTAGGCCAACTATGATTTCTAAAGAAGAAACCAAAAGAAAGGGAATTGCTATTCCTTTCATAAAAGATGTTTTAGCAACAGAAAGGCATATTACTGCTAATGCTAAACCTAAAAGCCCTAAACCTAAAAACAAGAAACTCTCAAGTCTTTCTCCTGTAAAATATTTTACAATTGGATTCATCTCTTATAATTTGAAAAACTTTTTATTCATTCTATAAATAAATCCATATCCGAAAATCTTATTTAATAGATTGAGGAGTTTAGCGTCTTTGCCTGCCATGTATCTGAGCCTTTTAGTTCCATCCGTTGCAGCTTCAAAAATGACCTTAGTGACTACATTTGTTGACGATGAATTTTTAAGCATTTCTGGGAATGCTGTCATAATTTTCGTTACTATATTTTGGTAGGCAGTCAATTTTTCATCATTGTTAAAATCAAAAGAACGACCTGCAAAATCTGTAGCAATTGAACCAGGTTCAATTATTTTAACGGAGCCTCCAAATTGTTCTACCTCATATCTTAGAGATTCTGAGATGCCCTCAACTGCGAATTTGGTACCATGGTATAGCGAACCTAATGGGAAAGTCATTTTACCACCCATTGATGAAACATTCATTATTATTCCATTTTTATTTTCTCTAAAATGTGGAAGTATAGCTCTTGTAACATCTAAAAGTCCAATGACATTGGTATTGAATTGACGCAATATCTTTTCTCGTGGGAATGATTCTAATGGTCCGTATGCCCCGTAGCCCGCATTGTTTAGGAGGACATCAATTCTTTCGAATTTTTCAATACCATAGGTTATTGCTTGATTTATTGAATCTAAGTCCAATACATCAAGTTTCGTTACAAAAACATTTTTCAAGCCGGTTAATTCGGTTTCTGTTTCAGGATTTCTCATTGTAGCCACAACATTCCATCCTTTTTTTTGAAAGAATTTGGCTGTTTCTCTCCCTATACCACTGCTTGCGCCTGTAATTAAGATTGTTTTTTTCATTGTATGTATAATTGTTAGGCTGCAAACATATTAGCTTAATTTCGAACCAACAACCTTAGAGTATAGTCTAAGGTTGATATTTATTTTTCAACACCGTACATTTGTCGAATGTTAATAAATGAATTATCCAAAAAAACAGGTGTTTCCGCTCATACCATACGCTTCTATGAGAAGTCAGGGTTGATAGAGGGCAAGCAAGATGAATCAGTTAAATCCAATAATTACCTTCATTACGATGATGTAACGATTGAAAAGCTTGAATTCATAAGTGATGCGAAGTCGGTTGGTTTTACTATCAAAGAAATTGGTCAAATCATTGACGCCTGGTACAATGAGAAATATTCAAAGAATCAAAAACTTGAAATTCTTGATGACAAACTGATTTCTTTAGAACAAAAGATGAAGGAAATAAAAGCAATGAAGAAACAGTTGCTTCAATTTAAGGATGATGTAGTAAATGACAGGTGTTAGAGGTAAAATGAAAAAGGGTCATACTATCAAAGTATAACCCTTTTACTTTTTTATTTGCTCCCCCTTCAGGACTTGAACCTGAGACCCTCTGATTAACAGTCAGATGCTCTAACCAACTGAGCTAAGGAGGAATGTTGCTCTCTGATTGAGGATGCAAATATAAATAAATTTTTATTTAATTGAAATCAGTATGACGAAAAAAATGAGATTTTTTTTGAGCGCTTTTATAAGTACTTAAAAATCATCTTCATCCATTGTGAAATCGTCTAGGCTTGCGCCGTATTGCTCTTCGTCGTCGTCCTGATCTACAAAACCTATGGCGTCTTCATCGCGGCTGGCAGGGCGGAGAATGTTCGTTTTGGAGACATTCAAACGGATTTCGGTACGCATTTGGCCATCTTCTAATTGAACTGTTTTTGCAAAAGGAGTTCCTAATACTTCAACTAATGTCCCCCTGGTCAAAAAATCGATGATGCGCATATTGGAACCTTCGCGTTTCCAGATGGTGCAGTTGACCCAAGTTGTTTTGGTGCGCATTTGACCGCTCTTTTTGTCTTTCCAATTTTTATTGTGGGCAACCGGAAAGTTAATAGCAACAATACCGCGATCCATTGTTTTAATGTGGGCGTCCTTGCCGATATTGCCTATTAGTCTGGTTTCAAATACTGTAGCCATGGGTGTTTAAAATTAAAAAGCGCATACCGGAAAATACCGATATACGCCTTTTAACAATAAAGTTGTAAAATTGTTGTGTTTAGTGCTGATGACCATGCGGGCCATGTGCATGACCATGTGCTAGTTCTTCGGCTTCTGCATCGCGAACTTCTAAAATTGTACCTTGAAAATGAAGGTCAGTACCCGCTAATGGATGGTTGAAATCCATTTGCACGGTTTCTTCTGTAACTTCCAAGATGCGGCCACGCAATTGGTTACCTTCGCTGTCAGACATTGGCACCATGCTACCTACAGTGAACATTTCGTTGTCAAAACTTCCGTTTTCGTCGTGGAAGATGTTTGCTGGCAACATCACGATGTGCTGTGGATCTTGCTCGCCATAAGCGTTGGCTGCTAAAATATGGAAGTCAAAATGCTCTCCAGCAGTTTTGCCAGCGAGTTTTTCTTCGAATTCGGGAATCATCCCACCGACACCATACAAGAAGGTCAAGGCAGTTTCCGGAGTAGTTTCTTCGATTTGTTCTCCGGTTGTGTGATCAGAGAGCTTGTAGGTCAAGGTAACGACCTTGTTGTGGGAAATTTGCATGTTATTTTTGAATTAATTGCTTTACAAAATTAGGAAGGGCAAACGTAGAGAAATGGATGTCTTCGTTGTAGTAACGAAGGCCTTTTTCTGCAACAAACGTTTTGATGGCGTCGGTGTTGGTGAGCTTACGTGGGTCTGCGGCACCTTTAAGGCCGTATTGGAAGCTCCACATACCAGTAGGGTAGGTCGGGACAAAGAACAAACCTACTGGAGCGTTTTGAGCGCCAAAGATACCTTGAAGTGTTTGATTGAGCTCTGCAAAGGCTTTTTCATTGAATTTTGGAGATTCACCTTGTGCTACTAAAATACCATCGGCTTTGAGCGTGCGGTAGCAGTTTTGGTAGAAATCTACACTGAATAAACCTTCAGCTGGACCAACTGGGTCTGAACCGTCGACGATTAAAAGGTCGTAAATGGCGTCTGGTGCGTTTTTGACAAAGGCGATGCCGTCGTCTACGATGAGTTCGAGGCGTGGATCGTCGAAAGAAGCTGCGATTTCAGGCAAATGTTCTTTACAAGCTTTAATGACTTCGCCGTCGATTTCAACCATAGTGACTTTCTCGATGTTGGCATGGCGCAATACTTCGCGAACTGTGCCGCCGTCTCCACCACCAATGACCAATACATTTTTGGCGTTTTGTAAGGTGAAAAGGCTAGGGTGAGAGATCATTTCGTGGTAATGGAACTCGTCTTTGATGGTGGTCATGACCATGTCGTCTAGCGCTAACATTTTGCCGTACTTCGTGGATTCGAGAATACGGACACGCTGAAACGGAGATTGCACATCAAAGAAGACGTCACCGGTAAAACGCAAAGAAAGCGCTTGGTCTTCGTCTTTGTCGGTGAACCACACATTGCGGGTATAGAAATCTGGGTTGCGCCATTCGGCTGCTTTTTCGCGGGCACTGGTAATATCGAAGTCGTTGCGGGTGAGTAGGTTTACCGAACCGCGCTTCATTTCAATTGCCGAATAGGATTTGGCACCAAAACACTCTTTTAAGTGATCAAAGGCAATCCAGGCGTTCATGTCGCCACAAGTAAAGACGTCTACCGCAGCATAGCCGTATTCAGGCCAAGTATGAATAGCCAAGTGGCTTTCTTGAATCACGACAACACCAGAAACACCGTAAGGTGAAAAGTGGTGAAACGTAGAGTTGATGACCGTTGCCTCTGCTTTGCGGGCAGCGCCAACCATGTCGCGTTCGATGGCAGCTACGTCGTTCATGACGTGCGGATCACAGTTCATAAACTCCACCAAGATGTGGTTTCCAAGTGCAATGTTGTTCATTTCTCAGCTATAAATTAAAAAATTGAGCGCAAAGATACGCAATTTCAAGGGATTGATATGTAACTTATGTTAAATTTCAGTCTGCCAAAAAGCGCAGCTTCTCTAGATGCACTTTAATGCGGGCCTGGCCAAATATCACTGTCAGTTGCTTGCCTTTCATTTCTTCCACAATTCCAATCCGGTTGGTCTGAATAAGCTGCACTTGCGAACCAACTTTAATGCGTTCTTGCTCGTACTTCTCGGCGCGCTGCACTTCTTTTTTGGTGGGTTTTTGAGTAGGAGAGGGGGCAGGGGCTTGTTTCTTGATGGTTTGCTTCGATTTCTCGAGTCTTAAAAACTGAGTGAGCTCTTGAAAAAGCGCTGTATTCACGTCTTTCTTTCTCGATGTCGCGTTGAATTTCTCAATGAAAGCCAACATCTTTTTACCTGCTTGCAATTGGCGCTGACTCGTTTCTTGTACCTGGCTCACTTGGCTTTGCTTGTGCTGAAGCTTCTGGATTTCTTGTTCGTGCTGTATATTTGAACGCTCAGCGGCTTTGGAGGCTTCTTCTAAGCGTTTATTTTGAGCTAAAAGTTGGTTGCGTTCTTTCTGAAGGCCACTGAGCAGTTTGTCTAAACGTACTTTTTGCTGATTGAGGCGTTGTTTGGCTTCTAAAATGAGTTGTTTGGAAATGCCATTGAGTTGGGCTACTTCAAAGGTAAAAGAGCTGCCGGGCTGCCCTAAAGAGAATTGATAAAGCGGGGAGAGGTCTTTTTCATTGAAAAGCATACAGCCGTTTTTGGCTTCTGGAAGTTCGTCGGCCTTGAGTTTGATGTTGCTGTAGTGGGTGGTAATGACGCCAAACACTTGTAACGCATACATTTGCTCGAAGAATACTTCTGCCAAAGCCGCACCAAGTTCGGGGTCGGAACCCGTGCCAAATTCGTCTAGAAGCAATAAAGTTTGGGCGTTAGACCTGCCCAAAAAGTACTTCATGCGTTGCAAGCGGTAAGAGTAGGTACTTAACTCATTTTCAATGGATTGATTATCTCCAATATCTGAATAAATTTGCTTGAAGAAGCACATCTGGCTATCTGGCGCAACAGGCACTAACAAGCCCGCCTGCAGCATCAGTTGCAAGAGGCCAATGGTTTTAAGCGTAATGCTCTTTCCACCGGCGTTAGGCCCTGAAATAACGAGCATTCTTGATTTTTGCTGCAATTTCAGCTCTTGTGCAAAAGTGGGTTTGCCCGCTTGCTGGTTGGCGCGCCTAAGTAGCGGATGATACGCTTGTTTGAGGTGCAAGCCCGTATGCTGGCCAATTGCAGGCAAAACGGCTTCCATTTCTATGGCCAATTTGCATTTGGCGTTGAGAAAATCGATGCGCGTCAAAAGGAGTTGGTAGGCTTCTATGAGCGGTTTGTATTGCACCATGAGCCCAGTAAGCGCTTGTAAAATGCGGTGAATTTCTTTGCGTTCGTCGTCGAATAAAAACTCGAGCTCGTTGTTGAGCGGCACGTTCACAATTGGCTCTATAAATGTAAGGCTACCTGTTTTGCTCGACCCATGGATGTTGCCCGGCACTTTGCGCTTAAAAGTAGAGAGCACGGTGAGCACGCGGCGTTCATTAACATACGTTTCGAGCGTTTCGGCCAACACTTTGTCTTTGTTGTAACGGCGCAATTCTTTGTCAAAATTCTTGTTGATTTGATTGCGCAGCACCCTGATTCTAGCCCGAATTTCAGCTAATTCAGGCGAGGCGTCGTCTTTGATTTGGCCGTTGCGGTCAAAAACTTGATCAATTTCGTTGGTGATTTCCTTTGTGTAATAGACGTCGTTGGTGAGCTCTTTTAATAAAGGATATTTGAAGAGCGCATTTTCGAAAAACAGCACCAAAGCATTGACCAATTCTGAAGCTTGATAAATGCGTCGAAAACCTTCCAAAGAAATAACCGCTTTTTGAATCCCTAATAATTTGATTTCCTGCAGGAGTTCTTCGAATTCCAATTGCGGAAATTTTTCGCCGTGTATGCGAACCTGACGCAATTCGTCCAAACGCTTGAGTTCTTGGCGCAGCATTTGAAACTGCGTGCGCGGCTGTAAAGTTTGAACTTGCTTTAAAGCTGTGGGGCCAATGCAGAATTTTTCGAGCCATAATTTGATGGCTTCAAACTCGAGGTCGTGGAGGGTTTGTTGGTCGGTGCTAAACACAATGCAAAGATACACAACGTTTGGAATGTTGTTTTGTTGTAATTGTTATATAATTAATATTATGTTAAATAGAATATATTCGATTGACAAAGGGATTCACATGGAATACCTTCTATTCTCGATGGATTCTTTATCTTTAACACACAAATTCAAATAATGGCTATCTATTCCTTCAATGGGTTTATCCCTGTCGTCAAACCTTCGAGTTTTGTGCATCCACAAGCCAACGTCACAGGCAATGTGCTCATCGGTGAAAACGTTTACATTGGCCCAGGTGCTGTTTTGCGCGGCGACTGGGGACAAATCATTATTGAGGACGGCTGCAATGTGCAAGAAAATTGCGTTATACACATGTTCCCCGGAACCACAGTGCATTTAAAAGCTGGTGCGCACGTTGGCCATGGTGCCGTTATTCACGGTGGTATGCTCGAAGAAAATTGTCTAATTGGTATGAACGCCGTCATTATGGACGATGTTGTGGTCGGAAAAGAATCCATTATTGGTGCACTTGCGTTTGTTCCGGCCAAAATGAACATTCCTGCACGCAGCTTAGTAGTTGGAAATCCGGCAAAAATCATCAAAGAAGTTTCCGACGACATGATCGCCTGGAAAACCGACGGAACCGCCCTATACCAACAATTACCTTCTGATTGCCATGCAAGTCTTGTTCCTTGTGTGCCTTTGACCGAGGTAGAAACCGATCGACCAACGCAACAAAAGACCTATTTTAAGTGGCAAGAAAGGAAATAATGTATTACCTTTGATTCCCGTAGTTACAAACGTTATATGTCCAATTCAACCAAGTATGTTTTTGTAACCGGGGGTGTGACTTCTTCTTTAGGGAAAGGCATCATATCTGCGTCGTTAGCAAAACTTTTACAGGCCCGTGGTTACACCACCACCATCCAAAAACTAGATCCATATATCAATATCGATCCAGGAACCCTCAACCCTTACGAGCACGGCGAATGCTACGTCACTGACGACGGCGCCGAAACCGACCTCGACCTCGGACACTACGAGCGTTTTTTAAATGTCCCTACATCGCAGGCCAATAACGTCACTACCGGCAGAATCTACCAATCCGTCATTGAAAAAGAACGCCGCGGCGATTACTTAGGCAAAACCGTTCAAGTCATACCTCACATTACCGACGAAATCAAAGAACGCATTCAAGCTGTGGCCAAAAATGGTCAGTTCGATATCGTCATTACCGAAATCGGTGGCACCGTCGGCGACATCGAGTCTCTACCCTACGTGGAGGCAGTACGCCAAATGCTATGGGAATACGAAAACGACTGCATCGTGGTGCACCTTACACTTGTCCCCTATCTTTCTGCAGCCGGCGAACTCAAAACCAAACCGACCCAACACTCCGTGAAGCAACTACTCGAACTCGGCGTTCAGCCAGACGTTCTTTGCTGCCGCACAGAGCACGAGCTCGATCTCGGCCTCAGAAAGAAAATTGCCAAATTCTGTAATGTATCGGTCAATGCCGTCATCGAAGCGCGCGATGCCGCTTCTATCTACGACGTTCCGCTGCTCATGCAAGCTGAAGAATTAGACACTGTTGTTTTGGACAAACTCGGTTTATCCAAAAAACAGAGCCCTAAACTAGACAACTGGAAGTCTTTTCTAGACAGACTTAAAAATCCAAAACATACCGTCAAAATTGGTTTAATTGGCAAATACGTTGAGCTAAAAGATGCTTACAAATCTATTTCCGAGGCATTTATCCATGCTGGTGTTTCCAACGAAACCAAAGTTGAACTCAACTGGATACACTCCGAAACCCTAGATCCCGATACCATTTCTTCCGAACTTGCTGTTCTAGATGGCATTTTAGTAGCGCCAGGTTTTGGTTCAAGAGGCATCGACGGCAAAATTGAAGCCGTGCGCTTTGCCCGCGAAAACAACATTCCATTTTTAGGAATTTGTCTCGGTATGCAAATTGCGGTCATCGAATTTGCACGCAATGTACTTGGCTTATCCGATGCGCATTCTACAGAAATGTCCGAGAATACCAACTCTGCTGTCATTTCCATGATGGAGGAACAAAAACGCATCTCTAACATGGGTGGCACCATGCGCTTAGGTGCTTACAAATGCGAACTCAAGCCAAATTCGAATACGGCCAAAGCATATCAAAACAACAACATCTCTGAGCGCCACCGCCACCGCTACGAATTCAACAACGCTTACCTTGCTGACTTCGAAGCCAATGGCATGATCGCTACAGGTAAAAACCCCGAAACAGGCTTGGTCGAGGTGGTTGAAATCCCTACCCACCCTTGGTTTGTGGGCGTGCAATTTCATCCGGAGTACAAAAGCACGGTCGATGCCCCTCACCCACTCTTTGTTGCTTTTGTAAAGGCAGCGCTTAAAAACAAAAAACACTAAACTACATGGATCGCAATTCCACCATTGGCCTTGTCCTGATTGGCCTCATTATTACGGTTTTTTCCGTCATGAACCAGCCTTCTGAAGCAGAAATCAAAGCTGCTCAAAAGAAAGAAGCTGCAGCTGCCAAAAAAGCGGATAAAAAGGAAAACAAAGCTCCAAAAGCGTCAAAAACAAGCGCGCCAACTTCAAGCACTGCTTCTCAGGTTGTCAAAACCGGAGAAATCACCGCTATCGAAAACGACGAACTCCGCATAGAGCTCAATTCTAAAGGAGGCATGCTTGCAGGTGTTTACCTGAAGTCCTACAAAAGCTACAAAGATTTTGCAAACAAAAAAGACGACGCACTTTGTCTATTTGAAGACGGCGATGCGCTCAACCAATTGGTACTCAGTACAGCCAAAGGTAAAATCTACACCAAAGACTACCTCTTTGATTTGGTAAAAAGTACCAAAACAAAGGCGGTTTACGAGGCTAAATTTGCAGAAGGCACTATTCGTCAAACCTACGCACTCAAAAAAGGCCACGACCTCTCCTTCAACATCGAGGTCCTAGACAACAAAGGTTTCATCCTAGACAACACCGTTCTGAATTGGGCTGCCGATTTCAAAAAAACCGAGCGTTTGTTCACCGAACAGCGCCGTGTGTCTACCATTTGTTTTAACCAAACCGAAAGCGGCCTCGACTACCTTTCAGAAACTTCAAGTGAATCAGGTGTAGCTGAAGAAAACATCGAATGGGTTGCTTTTAAGCAAAGCTATTTCTCGGCGATCCTTCACCCTACCAACGCCTTCCCTAAAAAAGGCACCAAGTTTTTTATCAAGAATTTTGGAGAGGGGCATCCACAAGCCTGGACTCACCTCAAAGGCTACCATGCCACTATGGCCCTCGATTTTCAGAACAACGCCGCATCGTTCAATTGGTTTTTTGGTCCGAACGACTACGAAGTACTTAAAAGCTACAATAGCGGCTACGACGACATCCTAAACTTCGGTTGGGGCTTGTTCCGCTGGATCAACATCTACGCTGTTCAGCCTATTTTTAATTTACTTCTCGATAACGGCATGGCTATTGGTTGGGCTATTCTCGTTCTGACGCTCATCCTCAAAACCATCCTCATGCCTGTACAATGGAAGATGTTCGTGTCTTCTGTCAAAATGCGCATTCTTAAACCTGAAATCGACGAACTCAATGCGAAATATCCGAAGCAAGAGGACGCCATGAAAAAACAAATGGAAATGATGACGCTCTACCGCGAGTCGGGCGCGAGTCCATTGGCAGGTTGCGTACCTATGCTCATTCAGATGCCCATCCTACTTGCGGTGTTCCGCTTCTTCCCTGCTGCCTTTGAATTGCGACAAAAAGGCTTCCTTTGGGCAGAAGACCTCAGTTCTTTTGATTCTATCCTCGACTTCGGCTTCCATATTCCGGTGTACGGCGACCACATCTCGTTATTCACGTTATTAATGGCAGGCACTACCCTCGCCTACACTTACTTGAATAGCGGCAACATGCAAACGCCACAACAACCTGGCATGCCAGACATGCGCATCATTATGTACATCTTCCCTTTCATGATGATCTTCTTCTTCAATAATTATTCTGCAGGTTTGAGCTACTACTACTTTATCTCTACACTTCTTTCTATCTTCATGATGGTCTTGATCAAACAATTCTTCGTCAACGAAGACAAATTGAAGGTCAAAATGGCCGAGAGAAAAGCCAACAATGCTGCCAACCCGAAGGTAAAGAAGAAATCTAAATTCCAGGAGCGCTTGGAAGAAATGCAGCGCCAACAACAAGAAACGCTCAAAAACCGCAAAAAATAAACTCATGAAATTTTTTATCGACACCGCTAACCTGAACGATATAGCCGAAGCCCACGACATGGGTATTTTAGATGGCGTGACCACCAACCCGTCGCTAATGGCAAAGGAAGGCATCACTGGCAAAGCAAATATTTTACAACACTACGTGAACATTTGCAACATCGTTGATGGCCCTGTAAGTGCTGAAGTCATTGCTACCGACTTTGAAGGCATGGTACGCGAAGGTGAAGAACTCGCTGCTTTACACAAAAACATTGTCGTTAAAATACCGATGCTTGCCGAAGGGCTCAAAGCCATTAAATATTTCTCTAACAAAGGAATCCGCACCAACTGTACCCTCATTTTTTCTGCAGGTCAGGCTTTGGTTGCAGCCAAAGCAGGCGCTACCTATATTTCTCCGTTTTTGGGTCGTCTAGACGACGTTTCTACCGACGGTTTGCAACTTATCGATCAAATCCGTGTCATCTATGACAACTACGCTTTTGATACCGAAATTTTAGCGGCATCTGTTCGTCACCCTATGCACATCATCAACTGCGCCACGATAGGTGCAGATGTCATGACGGGCCCACTTTCTGCCATCAAAGCACTTGTCAAGCATCCACTTACTGATATCGGCTTGCAGCAATTTTTAGCTGACCACGCCAAAGGAAATCAGTAACTGAAAAATGTTACCTAAAGAAGAGCGCAAAGCTTTAAACGAAGCATTTTGGGCGGGCTTTAAAACGCACATGCGCGCTTGTATGTCTTCATCTGGCAGGCGCATCAACTGGATCAACTATCCAACACAAGTCAAGAACACTTATTTGCGCTTGGTTTGTAATGGCAAACAAATCTCCATTTGTTACGACATTCAATTTAAAGACGCCGGTATTCAAGCCATTTTTTGGGAACAACTCACCGAACTCAAAGTAGTCTTAGAAAGCAACATGACCATTCCTACTACCTGGGAACCACAATTTGTCAATCAGGAAGGGCAAACAATCGGCAGGATCTACTGGCAACTCGAGGGTTCAAACTTTTATGAACAGCAAGACTGGCCTCTTATTTATGCCTTTTTCAAGAAACATTTACGAGAGTTCGACGTCTTCTACCAAGAGTTCAACGAAATCCTGATCACATTGGTCGACTAACAAGAATGACTATCTTTACCTTATGAAATTATTAGCCTCCATTCTATTTGCTTTTGTTTTTGTTCAAGCGCAGGCGCAAACCACCCTCTTACAAACTGATTTTCAAGGCGGTATTCCTACCAACTACACCTTATTGAATTTAGATGCAGCGGCTCCACACCCACAAGTTTTGGAATACGCAAGCGGCTGGATCACAGCTCCAGACCCCGAAAACACTTTGGACACCGTTGCCGCAGTGAGCTCCTATTTTGAAAGCGCAGACAGCGCCAACCGCTGGCTCATTACCCCGCAATTACAACTCGGCAGCTTTGGAAACTTCATCTCTTGGGAAGCCAAGTCCCACGACCCTTCTTTCCCAGACGACTACCTCGTATTGGTTTCCACCACCACCAATGACCCTTCTGCCTTCACCGATACAATTGGTTTGGTGCAAGAAGAAAACTTTGAATGGACTTCTCGAGAATTCAATTTAAGCAGCGCTAACTACAACGACTCCACTATTTATGTAGCTTTTGTGTTGCGTACGCTTGACGGCTTTAAATTATACCTAGACGACATTCAAGTGCGCAAAGACGATCCTGTTGGTCTCGTTGAAAACCAACTAGTTGATGTCGTGGTTTATCCGAACCCAAGCTCAGATCAAATCACCATACAAAATGTCAACGATTTTCAAAATTTAGAAATATTAGATCTCAATGGTAAAATATTGATTTCATCACTTCATCCAAGTGTTCAGCTCGCGGCACTCTCTAGCGGCACCTACCTTGTGCGTTGCTACACTAGCCGTGGTGTTTGCACCAAAAAGATCAGCAAAATCTAATGAAGGCACTGCTCGCCGAGGTAGAAGAACGCGTTCGCGCTAAATTCAGCAACCAAGAAGGCAGCCACGACTGGTTCCATATTGACCGCGTTCGCCGAACGGCTCTTTATTTGCAAAGTCAAGAAGGTGGCGACGCTGCACTGATTGAACTTGCTGCCCTACTCCACGATTACTCAGACCACAAATACAATGGCGGCGATTTTGAAGCAGGCGCCAAAGAAGTTCAGCATTTATTACTGTCCTTGGGTGCTGCTTCGCATTTGGCGCTTCAGGTGGCTCAAATCGTACAAATTGTTTCTTATAAAGGCGCCAAGGTTGCCGACCAAAATACCAGCCTAGAAGGGCAAATTGTCCGTGATGCCGACCGCCTAGACGCCATTGGCGCCATCGGAATTGCCCGTGCCTTTTCTTATGGCGGCAGTAGAGATCGCGCACTCTACGACCCCAGCATTTCGCCAACACTACACGATAGCAAAGAGGCTTACGCCCAAGACAAAGGCCACACCATCAATCATTTTTACGAAAAGCTTTTGTTATTGAAAGACCGCATGGAAACACCAACAGCGCAAAAATTAGCAGCACAGCGGCACGCTGTCATGGAGCAATTTCTTGCACAATTCAAGCAAGAGTGGAATCCTGGAAATCAGGATATTTTGTAAAAAAAGCGACCGTTTGTTTTTCTAAAGCCATTTGATGCTGCTTGGCTTCATTACTTTCGGGATATAATATTTTGTGGGCTTTGCTTTTTTGAAGCGCAGCCCATTCTTCCAATACGGTTCTTGTAGATGCTTCCAAAAATCTTTGCTGAAAATGCTCCCAAACAACAGCAATAGCTTTCTGGTTGGGATGCGCGCCGTCTTCTTTATAAAAAGAATAGTCGCGGAGCTGATCAGTCACCAACTCATAAGCCTCAAAATAAAAACAATTGGCGCGCTCACAAAGTGTTTCTGCTAACATATGCAAGCGAGCTTTGCTGCGGTTGTTCTCCACCAAACCATCCTTGAGATGCCGGACCGGGCTGATGGTCAAAACAACTTGTAAGTTTGGATTGAAACTTTTGAGTTCTTCGAGTAAGTCAAGCCATTGTGTTTGGAGCTCCTCTAAATCAGACATTTCTTTTGAGAAATTTGATTTTGGCGCCTTATGGCAGTTGGCCACAAGTTGGTGATCCGAGCTTAAGGTGTATGCCCAAGTTGAACCGAAAGTAAGGAGCAAGTGACTACTTTTTTGAAGTTGCGCACGAAGGTCTTGATGCAACAACCTCGTTTTTTCTATGAAAGCCTCTTCAGACATCGCATAAAAAGTCCCTGATAAATCCCAGGATAAAAAGATGTCGTTGCGTTGATAGGTTCTAAGTGGTGTAAAATGTTCGTTCAGGACCCAACGAAGGAGTTTAGAGATGGCCAACGGATGAAAAAGTGTACCTCCTAGATTGATGCTCACTTTGAAACCATTCGCTTGTAGCGAGCTCCCGATTTCATCAGAAAAGCAACTGCCAATGAGTGCAATGGATTGCCCAAGGCGTATAGGTTTTAGTTTGTCCATCACCCTCTTAACAAAGCGTCGGCATTGGCCATAGCCGCCTCAGTAATAGCTTCCCCACTTAATAACCTTGCGATTTCTTCCTTACGGGCAGCGGTAGAAAGCACACTCACTTGTGTTTGCATGCGCTCGGCTACCACATATTTCTGAACTAAAAAATGATGTGCTGCACGCGCGGCAACCTGAGGCAAATGCGATATGGCCATGCATTGCCCATTGGCAGACATCTCGTTGAGTAATTTGCCAATTTTGAGTGCGACGTCGCCAGATACACCGGTGTCGATTTCATCAAAAATAATGGTGGGCAAAGCTTTCTTTTCGGAACTCATTTTTTGCAGGGCAAGCATAAGTCTTGAGAGCTCACCACCACTTGCCGCACGCTCAACCGGCACCGGATTGTGGCCTAAATTGGCAGAAAATAGCAAGTCAATTTGGGTACAGCCGCTCGCATTGAGTTGTTCGGTTTGCTGTAAGTCAAAAGCCAATTTGGTATGTGGCAACTTGAGGTCTTGTAAAATAAGTGCTAATTTTTGAGCTAATTCTTGAACGCTTTCAAGTCTAAGCTGATGCAGTTGTTTAGCTTCTAACCAGAGGTTTTTGTGGCGTAATTGAAGTTCCTCTTTAAGGGTATTTAAGGCGAGTTCTTGTTCTTCAAGCCCTTGATTTTTAAGCGCTAATTCGGTTTGTAGCGCACGCAAGTCCTGGACATCGCGCACACGGTGCTTCAATAAAGCGCTATTGATTTTGTCCTGGAGCGCTTCCAAGGCTGGTAACTGGCTCGGGTCTAAATCTTGATAAGATGACACTTGCGCATCTCGAGAAAGTTCCTTGAGTTCAATTAGGATTTGTTCGAGCCTTTCGGCATAAGCTCGCATTTGAGGGTCAAAACCTTTGACTTTATCGATGCTGGTTTTGCGGGTGTATAATTGCGTATAGGGGCCGTTGTCGTCGAGTAAACTAGCGAGGGCAGCTTGGGCCTCCTCCAATTGCGCTGCATTGGCATAGCGTTCTAATTCTTGATCGAGCTGCTGAATTTTTGGGTCGTCCAAATTCAGGCCCTGAAGTTCCTCTAATAAAAATTGATTGTAATCTTGTTGAGCGCTTGCGGTGTCAAACTCAACTTGCAAGACCTCTACTTGTTTAGAAAGTTGTTGAACGCTTTGAAATTGAGTTGAAAATTCAGCTCTTTGCTGATCGAGACCTAAAAGTAAATCTGTAAGTGCAAGTTGGAATTTCTTTGACTTGAGTTCAAGTGTGTTGTATTGAGAATGAATTTGTACCAAACGAGAAGTAAGCTGCTTGAGCACCTGAAGCGAAACAGGAACGTCATTGATGAAAGCCCTTGACTTGCCTTCAGTAGCGATTTCTCGGCGGATGAGCGTTTGCGGCTCAAAATCTAAATCGTTTTCTTGAAAGAAAGGAAGATAACTCTCTGAAATTTCAAAAACAGCCTCTACAATTGCTTTTTTGGCACCTGGCGCAATGACTTGTAAATCGGCGCGCTCACCTAAAATGAGTTGCGTTGCAGCTAAAATGATGGACTTTCCCGAACCCGTTTCACCTGTAAAAACAGTAAATCCTTGCTCAAAATGGAGTTGAACTTCGTCGATTAAGGCAAAATGCTGAATGCGAAGCGAACGTAGCATTAGTCGAGGATGGTTGAGTATAGCGTATTATTGGCAGGGTCTAATTTTTTGAGCAAATTGACGAGGTCTTGCTTTTCTTTAAGTTCGGAGTCCGAAAAGATATTTTTGAGCTCTGTGGTTTTGCCGAAAAGAAAACTCACGACATTGACGGTGTTGGGGCGCGTTGCCATAATTGGACTCAGTAAATTAAACGCAGCACTAATTGCTTTTTTACCCTCCTCTTTTTTGTCGTAGAGTTGGTCAATTCCTAAACGGTGGTATTGATAGATACACACTCTGAAAGGTTCAAAAACAGGCTGCAACATGTTGTCCACGAGGTAAAAACGATTGCGCTTATTGCTTTCCGAAGATTTCCATCCGGCTGCGCCTCCCGTTTGAGCAAGCGTAACAATTTGTTGGGCTTCTTGAAAATAAGGGGTGCCGCCTTTCAAAGAAAAGGAATCGTAGTCCATGCCGATGATAAAATAAGCGTAAAAAGCTAAAATAGAAGTGAGGTTGTCTCGGTATTGATTGGGAACGTAATTGAGTACGGCACCCCTTGAAAAGGAAGCCTGAAAGTTTTCGTCCTGAAAATTGAAAACGGTGGAATTGTAGCTGCTGTTGAAAGCTGGACGCACAGAAGAAACTTGGATGTCACCTCTGTAAGCTCCTGTAGCTGGTATTTCACGGATCTGGATTTGCAAATTGCAGTTGATGCGCTCTTCGATTTTGAATTTGTCTTTGGTCCAAGCGGTGTTGTTCATGATTTCGGTAATGCTTTGCTTCATCTGATTGATGATTTCTTGCTCCGTAGAACTTACCTCTACTTTGTTATCGACCACGATATTGACTTGACAATTGAGTTCTTGGGCCTGCAAACCACAAAAAGGCACCACTGTCAATAAAAGAAAGAATAGTTTATTCATGTTTAAGCTTCAAGTATTTGGATCAAAGCAAAAGCTGCGTCTGTTTTGCTTTGTAAAGGCAATTCGACCCGACGTTCTGCTTTATCGAATATAATTAATTTATTGGTATCGCTACCAAAACCACTTACACCATTTTGCTGCTCATTGAGCACAATGAAGTCGAGGTTTTTGTTGCGCAATTTAATTAACGCATTTTGCTCCGAATTATTGGTTTCTAAGGCAAAACCCAGCACAATTTGTGTGGTTTTATTTGCCGCAGCCCATGCGAGCACATCCGGATTTTTAACAAGATGCAAAGTCATTTCGTTGTCTGACTTCTTGATTTTTTCGGGCGCAACTTCTAAAGCGCGGTAGTCGGCTACTGCAGCGCTGAAAATGCCGTGGCTAGCCCAAGCCCAATTGGCCTCAACCGCTTGAAGCAACTCCTGAGCGCTTTCAATGGAAATGAGTGTCAAATGAGGATGCGCGAGGTGTTGCTGGGTGGGGCCACTGATTAATATGACTTCATGCCCGGCCTGCAAGGCTGCTTGCGCCAAAGCATAACCCATTTTTCCGGTAGAATGATTGGAAATATAACGAACGGGGTCAAGTGCTTCACGGGTTGGGCCCGCGGTAATCAAAATGCGTTTTTTACCTTCGGCAAGTGGCGCACTGCTATTGAAAAACGCTTGTAGATAGGCTACAATAGCTTCGGGTTCTTCCATTCTGCCCTGCCCTTCTAGGCCACTGGCTAAAGCGCCAAAGGTTGCCGGAATGACGTGCATTTTGTCAGCCTCTAATGTCGCTAAGTTGCGCTTGAAGCTCGGGTGTTGATACATATCGAGATCCATGGCAGGCGCCAAAATGCAAGGGCATTTTAAGGATAGGTAGGTTGCTAAAAGGAGGTTGTCGCAAGCGCCGTTGGCCATTTTGGAGATGGTATTGGCTGTTGCTGGTGCAATGAGCATGACATCGGCCCATAAACCAAGCTCGACGTGGTTGGTCCAGACACCAGTTTGTTTGTTCCAAAACTCGATGTGCACCGCTTGTTCAGAAAGCGTTGCCAAAACTAAAGGGCTAACGAAATCTTGAGCAGAAGGCGAAAGGACACAACGTACTTCGGCACCTTGCTTTTTTAGTAAGCGAACTAAAATAGGGATTTTGTAGGCGGCTATACCTCCTGTAATACCAAGAAGGATCCGCTTGCCTTGCATGATTTATTGCAAAGACTCTGGTTTGCGCAAATAGATTTTTTCTTCTAGCAACTCTTGCATGGCAATAGCAGTTGGCTTTGGCATTTTTTCGTAGTGCTTAGAGATTTCGATTTGCTCGCGGTTTTCAAAAATTTCTTCGAGGTTGTCTGTGTGAGTTGCGAATTCTTGCAACTTTTGAGTCAACTCTTCTTTGAGTTCTGAAGAAATTTGATTGGCTCTTTTAGAAATAGCCACCAAAGATTCGTAGATATTACCTGTCTTTTCTTCCACGAGGATGGTGTCACGGGTAACTGTAGTACGTTCTGCAGCGATATTTTTGAAACTCATTTGGGGTGTATTTATTGTTTTTTATCAAGTTCTTGTATGTAGGCTTCTAGTTCTTTAAGATAGCTAGATGCTGCATAGCGAAGAGCAAAGTTACGGAATCTTTCTTTAGTTTGGGCGCTTCGCTCTCTTTTTTTACTTTCAATGCTATTGATGGTCATGAAGTAAGAATTTTTCACCACCATGTAGTGAGCTTCTTCCAAAAACGATGACCTACTGTAATGCTCCATGAACAACTCGCCAGCAGCCACAGCCGCTTTGAAGTTTTCTGTACGGTCGTAGAGTTGAACTGCTTCAAATTCTTTGCGTTCGATTTTAAAGCGCAGTTGGTCAATAATGAGGTTACATGAATCGACTAAATAAGAACCAGGGTAGCGGTCTACAAACTGCTGTACGTTGCTAATTGCCAATTCTGTTTCGGTCTGATCTAAGGTAAATTCTGGTGAATTTTTAACCGAACACATGGCAATCATGAAAAGAACCTCTTCTGATTTATTGCTATACGGAAAACGCTGCATATAGGAGCTGTAGTAATATTGCGCCATGTAGTAGTCTTCGATTTGGTAATAAGACTGGGCCATGCGGTAATAAGACAACTCACCCTCGCCAGACTTTGGGGCGTGTTGGTAAATTTGTTCGTACAACACAATTGCTTTATCGAAATCTTGTTGATCGTAAAGGGAATTGGCCGTTACAAATTTTTGACTGTAGTCTGAACCTTTTACAATTTTAGCGTAATCAGAGCAAGCACTGAGTAAAAGAAGAAAAAAGGTATATAGAAAAATATTTTTCATGTTATTTTACTCTTAAGCTACGCCCCAATTGGAGCACAGTGGTAGGTTTGATGCCATTGAGTTGACACAATTGAGAAACGGTTGTGTTGTTCCGCGCGGCAATTTCGGTGAGGGTATCCCCTGGCCTGACTTTATAATAACGGACTTGTGGCGTGCGCACCACAACTGGTGCTTGCACTACCTCTGCTGGATGATCTTCGTAGTAGTCTGAAGGTTTGGCGCCAGGCCTAAACAAACCCTTGTGTACAAAGAGATTCTCGTTTTTGACATCTTTGTTTGCAAAATCGATGATTTCTTCGGGGTTCATGGGCGCATCGTAGAAGCGAATTTCAAAGTGCAAATGCGAACCGTAAGAGTGCCCGGTATTGCCGCCAAGGGCAATAGGCTCTCCTGCAACGATGTCTTGGTCTGGGTAGACCAAAAACTTACTAAGGTGGGCATAGAGGGTCTCTAGACCATTAGGGTGGCGAATAATTACTAAGTTGCCAAAGCCGCCATCGTTGTATTTGGCGTAGCGGACTTTTCCAGACCAAGTTGCGTATACGGTATCTCCGGTTTCCAAATCGACGTCTATTCCATTGTGGTTTCTTCCATTACGAGGACCATAGCGAGAAGTAACAAGCCCAGGTGCAGGCATGTGGAAATTTTGGTCAGATTCGTCGTTGACACACAACCAAAGGGTGTCTTTGAGTTTAGACATGTCGTTGCGACTCGTGAAACAAACGTCGTTGCTCCACGGATGACGGAAACTCGGGTCTTGGGCCAACATGAGCTGATTGATGCGCGGATTCATGATGCCGTCAAAGGTCGAAATTTGCAAAAAAGACCAGGTTTTGTTGCTATACAGCACAACTTTCCCAAGCTCGGTTTCTATGGTGTCGAGGGCGCGCTGTGCATGGACTTGAAAACCAAGCAACAGGCCAAAAAGAAAGAAGAGAGTTATCGGGCGCAAAATCAAATTTTCAGTGCAAATTTAGGCATTTCCTATGATATGGACCTGACCCCGACGATGTCGAGTAAAAAGAAAACAGGTTCATTTGGCCCAATTACCTGTCCGTATCCCTTAGAACCATAGGCTTGTTCAGGTGCCAACACTAAATAATAGCGCTCTCCTTGCAAGGCATTCTTTAAAATTTTTCTCAAGCCCGGAACGGTTGTTTTTTGGCCTACTACAAAACGCTGCGGAAATTTACGAGCAACAATTGCATTTGGTTTATTGGGTGTCGAGGCTACAAATTCGTAGGCAATTTCTTTTACGCCTCCGGCTTCTTGCTCAAAGGGTTGGCCATCGGCAAGCTTCCAAGCGCGGATGCCATTGGCGTCAATGCTCGGCTTGATTTTAGACAATACTTTCACATAGAGCCAATTGGGGGTATTGGGGGCCAATACGTCTTTGATGCCCTTGCTGCCATAAGCTAATGCAGCCGGTATTTCGATTTTTACGAAATCGCCGACACGTAAATGCGCAAACGCGAGGTCCCAACCTTGGGTTTGCATGCTGTAACCCACAACAAAAGGGATAAATGGCAGGTCGATGCGGTTGTTTCCGTCAATAATGCGGCCATCTGGCGTTCCTAAGCGGTAATCGATCAGCGCCATTTCGCCGCTTTTAAAACCTGGGCCTGTTCCGCGTTCTATCCATTTGAGGACAATGCCGCTGCTCAGTTTTTTGCGCGATTCAACTTTTCCTTTTTCAAAGTTGATCAAGTTCTTTTTAGAACCGGTAGCACTGGTGTCCAGCGCGGTGAGGTCTTGGGTATTGGCCTTTGTGATTTTTTTGGTGTCTTTTTTGGTTTGAACGGTGTCGTTACAAGCAAAAAAGATGAAAATCAAAGAAAAAAGAAAGAAGTTTTTCATTGTAAGTCAATAAGTTGAACATCTATATATAGAATACTTTGGGGCGGAATTTTCATGCGGTCGCCAAGCAAACCATGACCAAGATGGCTCGGCAAAATGAGCTTGGCTTTGTCTCCGATGCGCATTAATTGCAATGCTTCGTGAATGCCCGACTCCTTTTCAGAATGCGCAATTGTGATGCGTTCGATTTCATCGTGTTTCGTTTGGTAACAAACCGTGCCGTCGAGCAAAAGGACGTTGAGCCGCACCAAAGCCTGCTGACCATCTTTAGCCAAGGGTGTATTCTGAGCTCCTTTGGCGTAGATCATGTAGCGCAAACCTGAACTGGTTTCTTGCATGTGCAACTGGGTGTAATGCGCTAAAAATGTATTGATTTTGAGGTTTTCGCGAACGCTCAGCTCTCTATTGAAATCGACGGACTGAGAAGCACCCCACTTTTGTTGGCGTGCAGCCGGTGGTACAGGTCTTCTGCAAGCCAACAGCAGCAACACTGTAAGTAAATACCCTAAGTAAAGTACTGACTTTTGCATCGACTACATTTGAACGAGTAAAGATTCTAATTTGGCGAGGGTTGTATTCAAATCGGCAGCTAAAAAACCACCGGCCGCATATTGGTGACCACCCCCATTGAAATGCGCTTGTGCAAATGTATTTACGTAGCGCTGCCCTTTGGATCGAAATGATAGTTTCACTCCTTCTTCGGTTTCCATCAGAAAAACACCGAGGTCATAGCCTTCTATGGATAAAATAACATTGACCAAACCTTCGGTATCGCCTTTTTGGTAGTCAAAACGCTTTAAATCTTCTTTGCTCAAACTCATGATGCCAATGCGGTAATTTGGATACAACTGTAGTTTTTCCGCGATAGCATAACCTCTCAATTGCAAACGCGTTACACTATTGACATCAAAAATTGCTTCGTGGATCAGGTGGTGCTCCAAACCGAGTTCGAGTAAATGCGCCGCCATTTTGTGTGTTTGGGCCGAAACCGACGGAAAGCGAAAAGAACCCGTATCGGTGAGTAATCCAAGATAAAGCCCTTTGGCTACAGCAAGATCAATTTGATCGAGTTGCCCGAGCGTTTCAAGCGTCTGATAAATGACCTCAGTTGTAGAACAAGCTTTAGGGTTCGATACGGTAATTTGACAGAAATCTTCGGGCCCTGGATGATGATCCATCATGACCTTTACCGCAGGGAAATTAGCTACAAAAGCTGACATGTCTTGCCCTACTCTACTTGGCGCGTTGTAGTCTAGGGCAAAAAGCAAATCAAAATGATAGGCTTTGTTGACATCGAATACTTCCCAATTGAAAGCGTCAAGAAAAGGACACAAATAAGCCGCCGGTTGATCTGGAAACAAAATAAGGTAGTTCTTATTGCAGCGTTTGGCATAGGCCGCCCAGGCAACAACACTTCCTACTGCATCGCCGTCAGGGCCTTTATGAGTGGTAATTAACCAATTTTGTTGACTTTCTAAGGTCGAGGAAAGGTGATTTTGCGTCATTTAGTCTTTTTGCATGTGCTCGTCCTCTTCTGGATCAGGCGGGAATAATTTGGGAGCGTCCGATTTGTTCTGGAGTTTATCGAGCATGTCCTCTAATTGTGAAACCGAAAGGTTTTTGGCAATGATCTTCTTGTCTTTGTCCAAAACGAAAACCTTTGGCGTAGAATAGATATCGTAGGTTTGTTGGTAATTGAGGCTCTGCAAAGTTGTTGGCTTGCCCTTCTCGCCCGGATACAACGGCACTAATTTTTCTGGTGTCGATTTGGCAATTTCGTAGATGCTGTTGGTCACGGCCACGTTGATGAACGTGAGCTTGCTGTCGCGGATGTACTTTTTCCAGGCTTCAAAATCTTTTCCAACACCTTTACCTACGGCAAATACTTCGATGTTGCGCGCCTTCCATTTTTCGGTGTAAAGCGTCTGAATTTTGGGTGTTACCTTTTTGCAATGGCCACATTCAGGATCCCAGAAATAAAGAATGGTGTATTCTGAGGTAAGGCTGTAGAAATCGAGCCATTTGGTATCGGAGGTGTCGCGCATGATGAGATTGGGTGGCTTGATCCCCATAACGGTGTTCATTTTGTTGTCGAGGTTTTCACAGAGGTCCTCGAATTTGTCTTCGGCTACCCAAAATGCTGGCGACTTACCGCTGGCGTCTTTGGTACAGAAGTAACGCTTGAGCATATAGTAATAAACTTTGTCCATGCCCATGATTTCACTTTTACCATAGGTCGAGGCAATCCAGCCCACGGCATATTCATACATCCTGGATTTAGGGTCGAGCGCATCGCAAAACTGGAAGGCATACTTGATGATGGTATCCCAGTGCTGGATCATCATTTGCTTTCCGAAGTAAAACTCGAGTTTGTTGGCAAAAATAGGGTTGTTCACCAACGCATCGGCTTTCATGTCGACGTTGTCCCAGTAGTGGGCAAAATAGTATTTGTAGCGAAAGTTCGAATCTAACAACTTGCCGTTGGCATCTTTTGGCGGCTCAGGAACAACTACCTCAGTTGACATCAAGACAATTTTAGCGACCAACTTGCCAGGATTTTGACTCACGAGGTCAGCTTGATACTTCTCCACTTCCTTGTTGAGAAGGTCTATCTGTGTGGTTAAGGTGGTGTATTCAGCATCTTCAGGCTTCAATTTAGCGCGCTGTTCTGCAAGCTTGTTGATTTCACCTTTCTTACTGCTGATGAACTTCACGTAAGGAATAAACACTTTATTTTCTTCGGATTTCTTGATGACCATATTGGCCATGAAGTCCGGGCCTTTGGTTTCAAGTTGGATTTCTTCGTTGTTGTAGACGAATTCAAAATAGCGCTGCCCTGGCAAAAATAAGCCGACAATACCTGGTTTTTGTTTTGTTCCGTCAAAAACAACCTCGCCGTTTTTCATCTGGGCGGTATCGGCATAGAATAACTTTGATCCGAAGTATTTGATTAAGTAAACTGTTGTATCTTTTTGATCTTCAACTTTTAAGCGGATTTTTTGAGCACTTGCTTGCTGAAGAAAGAAGAAGGAAAGGACGAGCAATAGATGTTTCATAAGGCGTTGTTTGTTACGAAAATGCTTGATTTAAGGCTTCGCTTTAGCTTTTTAACATTTCTTTAACCAATTTGCTGCCGCGCTTGTGCAAACAAAGATAGTTCAGATTTTGGATCGAGGGCCATGATTTGGGCATATCTTGACAGCCAAGTAAGCTGGCGCTTGGCGTAGTTCCTAGAATGCTGTTTGATTTTATCGATGGCCAATTCCTTGTCACAGGCGCCATCGAAACAAGTAAAAAACTCTTGGTAACCAACAGTTTGCAGTGCTTTTAACTTTTGAAACTGAGGGTAGAATGACGCCGCTTCTAGTTCTAATCCTTCCATTACCATTTGATCTACGCGCCAATTGATTCTCTCGTACAATTCATGACGCGGCCAATTGATATAAAATCTTTGAAGGTTATGAGGGTCCGACTTCATTCCTTTGCGCAATTCAAGATTTGATTTACCGGTAAGTTCGTTGATTTCTAAGCCACGGATCAAGCGCAGCGGATTCATGACATCGACCTCTTGGTAAAAATCGGGGTCTTTGGCTTGCAGCGCTTTTTGAAGGACCTCTATGCCTTCTTGCTCATATAAATCTTGCCATTTTGCCTGAACAACAGGATCATGCGGCAAAGGATCGAGCCCTAATAGCAAAGCATCTGCAAATAAAGATGAGCCACCCACTAAAACCACTGCGCCCCTCTCTTGAAGCAAGCGATCTAAAATAGGTTGAGCTTCCGCTGCAAATTGCGCTGCATTTAAAGGCGCTTGTACCGCATGACTCGCTATAAAATGATGTTTGACATGCTGGAGTTCCTCTAGCGTAGGCCGCGCCACTCCTATAGCAAGTTCCTTATAGAACTGCCTGGAATCAAAAGAAATGATTTCGGTATGATAATGCTGTGCTAGGGCAATTGCTAAACTGGTTTTTCCAGATGCAGTGGGTCCTTGAACAACAAAGATTTGTTTGTCCGGCATTTATTTCCAACGCGAATAAATACTCATTACAGTGGCCACATAAGACGTAGCCTTGCCCCTGTAAGCACCGCAGCGCACTAACTCGGAGCGATAAAATGCAGGCTCATCTAGTTTCTTCACCATGAGTGCGACGTTGTCGTCCCAGACATTTGGATTCAGACCTGCTGCCCTCGCCAAACGCTGCGCATCTTCAATATGACACATACCTGCGTTGTAGGAAGCTAAGATAAATTGCAAGCGAATTTGCTCGTCGCTAATGGCAGCCCAGCGCTTACTGACCGAATTTAAATAGCGCATACCGCCATTGATTTGGGTTTCAGGACTAGAATCTGGCAACACTCCAAACTGAGGCCCCGTATTAGGCATAAATTGCATCATGCCGTATGCGCCTCCAAAACCTCTGGCATTCGGATTGAACCTAGATTCTTTATAGGCAATTGCAGCAAGTATTTTCCAATCCCAGTTGTATTTTTGGGCTGCTTTTTTGAAGAAAGCATCAAATGGTGAAAGCGCTCCTTTTGGCGTAAGAAAGAATTCGGTTGGCGTTGAAGCGATGTAGTCAAAGTATCTTTTCTTCAGTAGTGTATATGCCTCAGAGGCCAAATACACTTGTAAAAATGCATCTAGCTTTTGCTTTAATACTTTGCTTTTAGGTCGGAGTGCAAAGGCAATGCGCTGTTCAAAAGACATGCGGGTAGCGATATCTAAATTTGGATGCATGTCTTTGGCCACTCTCGCCTGATTTTCATGGGCTAGTGTGTAAGAAATACGGCCATTCACCACCTCCTCAATTAAGTCTTCGGTCAACGGCGAAGTATTTTGATATCGGATGTCTATGGCAGCACCTATTTCGTCTTGTAGGGCAAACAAGCGCTTTTCATAGGCTGAATTCTTGCGGATGTAAACGGTTTTACCAGCGAGGTAGGCTGGTTCTGAAATGATGGAATCTGATTTGCGCTGAACCAACACCTGATAGGTTTGGTAATAAGGCAAAGAATACTGAAAGTACTTTTCTTGGCGCAGGGCGATTGGCAGGTTGGCTGCAACGACATCGCCCTCACCTTTTCGGAGTAAACGCGCGAAATCACTGAGTTTATTCAAAACTTTCACTTCTAATTTGAGGTGATTGGCCTTGCAAAAAGTATCGAGAATTTCATACTCAAAACCCATGCGCTTCCCTTTGAATTCAAAAAAGGAGAGCGTTGTGTTTTCAGTAAGTAAAGTGAGTTTTCCGGATGCTTTGATTTGAGCCCAATCTTTGCGCATTTCCTGTTTGCGCGATCTAAAATCGCAGCCTTGGAAGAGCACGCCGAACCCAACAAAAAGCAATAATAAACGGAGTTTGCTTTGAAGCATAGGCCAAGTATACGAAAAGATCTTGAAATTGTTTCAACTTGCAACGTTTTGATTGTGAAGCTACTAAAGCTAAATTTGAAAAAAAGCGCTTTTTTTCTTTTGGTAATTAAAATCTTTTATATCTTTGCACTCGTAATACAAAAGGGGGTTTAGCTCAGCTGGTTCAGAGCATCTGCCTTACAAGCAGAGGGTCGGCGGTTCGAACCCGTCAACCCCCACAAAAAGCCAATCGTTTGATTGGCTTTTTTTATTTCTGCTTTTTCAAGTACCTTCGTGTTCCAATGTTTGCTCCGCTATTCCATCGCATCAAAGCAATGCCAGCAAAGGCCTGGGCCTGGATTGCCTTGAGCCTTACCATACTGCTTTCCCTTTTCTTTTTTGCTGCCTTGCGCCAATTGCGTTTCGATTACAACTTCGAGAAATTCTTTCCAAACCACGACCCGCAAACACAGTTTTACCATGCCCACCGGGCGCGTTTTGAATCAGACAACGACTTTCTATTGTTGGCTATCGAGCACAAAAAGGGTATTTACCACCTCGATTTCCTGAAAAAAATTGAGCAGTTGCGCCTCGATATCGAAACAAAAGTGCCTTACATCCAAAGGGTTGTTGCCATTACCAATGCCAAAGAAGCCAAAATATACGCTTTTGGCGGCTTGATTTTCGATCCCTATATTCATTTCAAAACGCAGCTTCTCTCTTCAGATGCCAAGCGCATTGCCCAAACACCAGAATTGCAAAATACGTTGGTAGCCAAAGATGCACAATCGGTGTGCATTTTTATCAGACACCAAGATTTCATCCAAAGAAAGCAATCGGACCGCATGTTGGCAGCCCTGCAACAGCAACTCTCCAAACATCATTTTAACGGCGTACACCTTACGGGCCGCACCCATGGGCAAAAGGTATATGTAGACCGCATGATGCAAGAAATGGTGTTCTTTTTGGTTTTGAGTGCCCTATTGATCATTGCCTTTTTATACCTGACTTTCCGATCTATTTGGGGTGTTGTTGTCCCGATGTCGGTCATTGCAATGGCTACCTTATGGCTCTTGGGCGGCATGTCGATGGCCAATGAACCTATCAATATTTTGTTGATCACCCTACCTACCATTCTTTTTGTAGTGGCCATGGCCGATGTAATCTATATTGTGAGCCGGTTTTTGCAAGGCATTCGCGAAGGGCTCACCAAAGAAGAAGCCGTGCGCGTCACTTACAAAGAAATTGCTTTTTCAGCCTTCTTGACTTCTATCACCACAGCAATTGGTTTTGGCAGTCTTTACTTTGTAAAAGTTATTCCGGTTCAGGTTTTTGGTGTGGTGGCGGGCATCGGCACACTCCTCGCCTATTTCTTTACAATGTTTCTGCTGCCCATCTTATTTCTCGTATTTCCTATCCCGAAATACATTCACCAGCAAAAAGAAGCACCCTTTTGGAATCGCCTCTTGCGCTTTCTGTTTCAGTGGCTGATTCGCAAGAGAAAAACGGTATTAATCGGAAGTCTAATAACCGCCATTTGGGGTTTGTTCTGGACCTTACATATCCAGACCAATAACCTGATCATGGACGACCTCCATCCCAAAGAACAGCTCAAAAAAGATTTTCGTTTTATCGATCAACATTATGGTGGCATCAGGCCTTTTGATGTCTCAATAGCCATTAATGATCCGAACTTGCAAATTTGGAACACCGAAGTACTACAAGAACTCGCAACAGTGGAAGCGTATCTCGAAAAAAAGTATGGTGCTGAAATCAAGAATTCCTTAGTGCAGAGCCTGCGCATCATGAATCGTGCAGCACATCAAGGTAGAAAAGAATTCTATACACTCCCCACCTCTCGTTCCAAGATAAAATTATACAGGCGCAACTTGCGCATGCTCGAAAAAGGAGAATTTATCCGCACCATTCTTGATTCAACAGAGCGTTTTAGCCGCATGCATGGCAATTTACCCGACATCGGAAGTGCGCCTATTGCTCAGAAAAACAAAGCCTTCAAGCGTTTTTGCAAAAAGTTGCCTTTGCACGGCAAGGTTGAATACCGCATCACGGGCGCTGCCCACCTACTCGACCGCAATATCCGTTTTATTTCGAGTAGCCTGGTGGAGGGACTGATCTTTTCGGTCATCCTTATTGCACTGATCATGGGTTGGGTATACCGTTCTGTGCGCATGATGCTCATCAGCATGATTCCAAACCTGATTCCTTTATTGGTGGTAGGCGGTTTAATGGGTGTATTGGGCATCGAACTCAAGACCAGTACGGCTGTTATTTTTACAATTGCGTTTGGTATTGCCTACGACGACACCATCCATTTGTTAGGGAAGTTCAGAATAGAAATGGCCAAAGGACTCAGCCACCGTATGGCGCTAAAGAATGCCTACCTTGCACGCGGCAAAGCCATGATTTTGTCGAGTCTGATTTTGTGCTGCGGCTTTTCGCTTTTGATTTTCTCCACTTTTATGGGTTCATTCTATATGGGTGTCTTGATCAGCATCACGTTATTTATTGCGCTCATCTCGGACCTATTACTGCTACCTGTTTTGGTGCTACTTTTTTTCAAGACCCAAAAACCACTCCTTGAGGCCAATCAAGCCCATCAACACCACCAACAATAGGCCCCAAACAACATACAGTAAGGGCAAAGTTGCTAGTCCTTGGTAATGGAAGAAAAAGCCCCAATAAAATAAAAAGCCAATCTGGCTGAGTATACTGACCCACATCACGAAGTGCAAGACAGTTTCAAAAAAGGTACAGCGTTCCTGATGGTATTTGACTTCATCTATAATTTCATGAACGGTACGCGTCAGCAAAATGGCGATAAAAAAGGGCAAGACCTCATAGTCAAACCAATAAAACAACAATAAAGTGAACTGCAACATACCCGAACTCAAGATCAAGATGCGGTGCGTCTTTAATTCTTGGTCGGAAATGTCTTGACGGGCAATACCTGCATGCGTATAAGCATCGAAAGACCATGCCACGACAAAAACGGAACTACAAATCAGAATCAGTAAGGCGAGTATTTGCGGGTCCATTTTCATGCTGTTAAGATAAAAAGTACGTCAGTACAAATATCAACATACATGTGGAAATATTGAGGTATTGTGTCCAGAGTTTTGCACTTTGATTTTGTTTGACTTTGTAAAGCAACAGCGATTTATAACAAATCACAAGCAAAGCCACAGCGTATATCCATTGAAAGTGGGATTCCTGTGCAAAATAACAGGCGAGTAAAAAAGAACTCCAGTTGACGAGTTGTAGTATCCGAATGGTTTTGGACACACCAAAAATGATGGGCAAAGTTTGAAGTTGGTGCTTTTGGTCGTGTGCGATATCTGTGATGTCGCGGATGACACTACCATAGCCCACCTGAACGGCCATAAACCAAAATAGAAACTGAATTTCGGTCGTCGTAAAATGACCTGCACCAAGCGGAATAAGCGCAGCCCAAGACAGCCCAATGAGGATATTCTTGACGAGTAAGCGTTTCTTGAACTGAAATTGAAGCTTCACAAAAGGAAGCTGCACTTGGTAAAGGGCACTTAAAAAAGCGATCCAACCAATAACAGACCACTGAAAAAAAGTGAGATAAGGAAGAGCAAAAAATCCTAAAATGAGGGCTTGAAGTATAAAAACGCGCTGCGCACCTTTTTTAAACGGCGCGCGCCAATCAAAAATATAAAGCAGCCAAGTGCCTGAGAAGGCCATGTATTGGGTGGCGAGTGCAGGCATCCAAGTTGTTTGTTGCACCACGAGTTGCCCCACGCCTACCAAAGAAATAGTCGCAAGAATAAATAAGAATTTGATCAGCACGGAACTATGAATGGCCCATTTCATTTGTTAAAAATGCGCATTTCTATAAAATACAGCAAATTGATGTTTGCAGTTGTGTCTATTGCTGTTGCGAAAAACGCAAGTAAAATATTTATGTAAAGATGATAAAGAAGTTTAACTATTAATTAATACAAAAAGCCTTGCTGATTCTCTCGGCAAGGCTTTCTTTGTAATATGAATTTGATCAATAGAGAACTCAGCTGGCTTTCTTTTAATGAACGCGTCCTGCAAGAAGCCATGGATCCAACTGTTCCACTCACCGAGCGCATACGCTTCTTAGGCATTTACTCCAATAACCTCGATGAATTTTTCAGGGTGCGCGTGGCCAACCTCAAGCGTATTATTGAAGTCAAAAACGAAAAAGTGCAAGGTTTCAAAGGTACGGCTGAAGACCTCTATATTGAAATCAGAAAGGTGGTGCTCAAGCAACAGCAACTCTTTGAAAACGCCTATGAACAAATCAAAGCCGAATTTCAGAAGGACAACATCCATTTCATCGACGAAAGCGCCTGTACTACCCTTGAATTAAAAGAACTCGACGACTTTTTCCACGAGCAGCTCAAGCATGCGATTTTCCCGATCTTGCTCGACAAAAAAAGACCGCTTCCTAAACTCCGAGACTATTCCATTTACCTTGGGGTCAAAATTGTCAGCAAAACCAAAGTGCGATATGCACTCATTCAGATCCCGACCGAGTATAGCCGCTTTTTTATCTTGCGCAAAGGCGAGCAAACCAATGTTATTCTCATTGACGACATCATTAGGCTTTATTTAAACGAGATTTTTGCGGTGTACCAAGCCGAGCAAATTGAAGCATTTACCTTCAAATTCACGCGCGATGCCGAACTCGACCTCGACGACGACCTCTCGTTGTCTTTCTTCGAAAAAATCGAAAAAAGCTTGAAGCAACGCAAAAAAGGACAACCCGTTCGCTTTGTATACGATGCGCAAATGCCCAATGACCTCTTGTTGTTTTTATTGCAGCAACTCAACCTCAAAAAAGGCGTCAATACCATTCCTGGTGGGCGCTACCACAACTTCAAAGACTTCATTCGCTTCCCTGATTTTGGAAACACTAGCTACCGTTTCCAGCCGCAAATTCCGTCGCCGCACCCCGACTTCATGAATTGCAAAAGCCTGATTTCTAAAATCAATACCAAGGATGTTTTATTGCATTTCCCGTATCAGCAATTTGACCATGTAGTTGATTTACTGCGCGAAGCCAGCCTCGATGCCAAGGTGAAGGAAATTAAGATCAATATTTACCGCGTGGCCAAGAATTCTGAGGTCATGAACGCCCTGCTCGCTTGTATTTTCAATGGCAAGCAGGTCACCGTTATTTTTGAATTGCAAGCACGCTTTGACGAAGAAAACAACCTTTGGTGGAGCAACCGCCTCAAAGAATACGGCGCTAACGTCATTTACGGTCTACAAAACCTAAAGGTACACTCCAAGCTGTTGCAAATCAAACGCAGCTCGGAAGGGAAAATCTCTTACATCACTTATATCGGAACAGGTAATTTCAATGAAGCTACGGCAGGTATCTACACCGATCTTGGCTTGCTTACCGCCGACAAAGAAATATCATTGGAAGTGAGCCGTGTGTTTGGCATGCTCGAAAACAACTTAGAACGACACGCCTTCAGGCACTTATTGGTCTCGCCTTTCAATACGCGCCGCAAATTAATGGCCTTGATTGAAAGAGAAATCAAGTTTGCTAAGGCCAAAAAACCTGCGCATATTCGCCTGAAGTTCAATAACCTTACGGATATCAAAATGATAGACAAACTTTACGCAGCAAGTAAAGCAGGTGTGAAAATCGAACTCATCATTCGCGGCATTTGTTGCCTCAAACCAGGTGTCAAAGGCCTCAGCGACAACATCACCGCAATTAGCATCGTGGACCGCTATTTAGAACACGCGCGCTTCTTTATTTTCAGCAACAACGGCAAGCCCGAGTATTTCATCTCGAGTGCCGACTGGATGGAACGCAATTTGGACCAACGCGTGGAGGTCGGCACCATTCTCAAAGACCCCGCTATTCAGCAACAAATCGACCTCATTTTTGAATACCAATTGAAAGGTAGCGTCAAAGCCAGAAGCATTTCTGCAGACTACAAAAATGCATATTCCAAACGCAACCTGCCGCCTTTTCATGCACAGCGCGAGTTGTATGAACACTACAAAAGACTTTCAGAAGAAATAACGAAGTAAGCCCAATTTTTGCTTGAGTGTTTGGAATTCTTCTAGGGGTTGATACGCTGCTTTTCCTTGCTTTTCGAATTGCGTAAGCAGATCGATTAATATTTGCTCGGTTTGATCCGCGTACAAAAGCGGCGCTTGTTTGTCTTGTCCTAACCAATAGTTGATCTGACGGTGGTAAATGAGGTCGAGCTCCGCAATCGTACTTGCGCCAACTTCAGCTGCACCGAGTGCATTGCACGTTTGTTCGTAATGACCTTTCATCGGGATAACCATAGTTTTTTTACCCAAAAACAAAGCCTCAGAAGGGAGTTCAAAACCTGCACCACAGAGTACTCCACTGGCACTGATCAAACTCTCTTGAAAGCGCGCTTGACTAATTGGCTCAATAAAAACGTTGTCTACGCGGTAAGCATACTTAGCATGTTTAGAAAAGACTTCCCACTTGACCTCAAATTGCCGCAAGAAATGCATCAGCACGTCGTCGTGGTAGCCCGGAAGATACACGGTGTAATGCCCAAGATCTTTGGGAGCCGCAGCACGAATTTCTTTTCTGATTACTGGGGTAAAAACGCGCTCATCGTATGATTTGAAATGAAAACCATATTTCTGACGAGCTGGGGTATAATGCTGCAGCACATAACGGCCAAACGCTGCATTCTTTTGAGGCTTTGGCGCCAACGGATGCACAACAGCAGCCTGATGGCTCATTTCAATGCACGGCACGCCGCTCAAGAGCGCAGACCACGCCGATACAGGTTCAAAATCAGAAAGCACTAAATCGTAATGCTTGATCGGAAACGAACGTATTTCCTTGATTAGATCAATCGGATGCGTGTTTTTCAAGGACTTCAAAATACTGATATCACCATTCTTTCCGCTCAGAAAAGTCAGGCCTGTTCGCTGGTAATCCAGTGTGAAGTCAGCTTTTATTTGGGCCTGATTACCACTAATTAAGGTATCAACCTCCACAAATTGCTTGAGCAAGGGCACAATTTCATGCGCTCTACTCAAATGACCGTTACCCGTTCCTTGTATCGCGTACAGTACTTTCATAATTAGTTGACTTGCAGCCCTGATATCACTTCTTGCAATAATTGCTCGTAGTTCAAGGCTTCCTTATTCTGAGAAATGCTCTCTGAAGGATTAAACACCTGCGTGCGGTCGTGGCGATACAGCGTCCATTTTTCTTGATGGTACTCTAGCGCGGTAGAATTCTCTACCCAGTCGCCGGAGTTCAGGTACAAGACCTCTCCTCCATCTTTACCCTTCATCATTTTGATCTGTGGCTGATGTATGTGGCCGCAAACTACAAACTGATAATCGGAACACATCGCAATTTCTGCAGCAGTTTGTTCAAAATTGTTGACGTATTTCACGACACCTTTGACGCTGTCCTTGACCTTCTGAGATAAGGATATTCTTCCCCTACCGAGTTTCTCCGAAACCCAATTCATCAATGTATTTAGTACAATAAGTAAATCATAACCCTTCCCTCCTAGCTTGGCCACCCATTTGGAATGCTTCATAGTGGTATCAAATACATCGCCATGAAATATCCAGGCTTTCCCTGTTGGTAAATTGAGCAAGAGTTTATTTTGAATCTCTAAACCACCCATTTTAAAACCTTTGAATTTGCGCAGCATTTCGTCGTGGTTGCCCGTAATGTAATACACTTTAGTGCCATTTGTCAGCATAGAAGCAATTGACTTGAGCACCTCCATGTGTGCCGCAGGAAAATAGCGCTTGCTGAACTGCCAGATATCGATGATATCTCCATTCAAAACTAAGGTCTCGGGGTCGACGCTTTTCAAATAGACCACCAATTCTGCTGCTCTTGAGCCGTAGGTCCCTAAATGGACATCTGAAATCACTACTAATTCAACTTTGCGCTTCATCGTTTTTTTTGGTAAAGTTCGCAGCGCAATGTAACCTTGTTTTTAAGGTAAAGTTATGCTTCGCAAGATCTTTCAAAAGCGGATTGTTGAAAACAAAAAAGGAGCACTAATGCGCTCCTTTTCAAATTGTTATTCGAATTTATTGTTTGACAATTCTTTGGGTGTATGTACCCGAATGCGTCGTGATTTCCAAAATGTAAATTCCGCTTGCCAGAAGGCTCATGTCCATTTCGATGAAAGCTGAGTTTTGATTGATGTGCATCATTAATTTACCTTCTGAACTAAAAAGCGCTACATTTTGTAGATTTTCTGAAGCATTGATAAATAGTGAATTAGAAACTGGATTTGGATATACATCGAAGATTACCTCTTGGGCTTGAAGCGCCAAACAAGGGTCTGCAGTAATGACAACAGTATCTTGCGCACTACAACCATTTGCATTTGTTCCGGTAAGAATATAAGTGCCAGGAGAACTGACAGAGAGTAAAGCAGCGCTTGAACCCGTGTTCCAAGAAATGGAATTCGCACTACCAGCGGCTGCAATTGTAATTGGGAAAAGATCTTCACATACCACCTGATCTTGGCCAGCATTGACATTTGGAGAAGTGAGAATTTCTACCACGGTTTGCGCCGTAGCCTGACAGCCGTTTGCATCTACCACGTTGAGTTCAAAACTTCCCGCATTAGAACCATTAAGGTTATTGGCGTTTTGTCCGTTTGACCAATTGTAAACTAAGCCATTTCCTTGTGCGTTCGGATTGATTGAATAAGGTAGTTCTGCACTACAAATTCCGTAAAGTGAATCCAATTGTATGCTTGGATTTTGCCAGACAACTAACTGCGTTGTAGCCTGACTGCTACAACCCGTTGATAAATCTGTCGCTGTAACATTGTAAGTACCTGCAGTACTGACTTCAATCGTATTTGATGTTTCATTGGTACTCCAAATTACTGTAGAATTAGAAGTGCTCACAGAAAGCTGTGCAGGTAAATCGCTGGCGCAAATGGAGGTATTTGATACCAGTGAAATACTTGGCAAAACATTGACTAATACATTAAGTGTATCTGTTGCAGTACATCCGAAGCCATTTGTTCCAGAAACCACAATAGAGGAGGCACCGATTTGTGGCGTCAAATAAGCGCCATTTGTAGCGCCATTTGCCCATGCGTAAGTCTGTGCGCCAGTTGCATTGAGCTGAAGAGAATCGCCTAGGCAAAGTACTTGGTTTTGACCTGCATTCACTTGTGGCAATGCATTTACTGTTAACTGAACAATATCTTGCGCCTGACAGCCTGTGGTTGCATTGACACCAGTAACGGTGTAGTTGTTTGTCCCGATAAAACCTTGGGTATTGACAGTTAATTGGGAACCACTTTGTCCGTTATTCCATACATATGTGGTCGCATTTCCATTTGCTGTAAGATTTACTACTGCACCAGAACAAACACTGATATCCTGACCCGCATTCACTTGAGGTAGTGGATTCACCGTTAAATTAAAGACCGCAGAAGTATCCACACAACCTAAGGTTGTATTCTGAACAGCCACTTTATAGGTTCCTGCAATTGTTGCAGTAAACGTATTGGACGTTGCACCTGTAACGATCTGATTATTGACTAGCCATTGGTAGGTAACATTAGAAACCGTATTGATATTCAAATTGACAGACTGGCCAGCACAAATGGTGTTATTTGCAGCCGCAATTACAGCTCCTGAAGCAACAGCACAAGTGTTCATTTGGTAAATAGAGAGTGTCGAACTCACTTCATTTGCCAATAAAACCAAATTTTGACCATTTGGTGAATCTTGTGCATCAATAATAATGATGCCTTCCGCACCTAAGTCTGGCCCATTCGGATTATTGGCACTACGGTTATTGGCATAACCTACATAAGTTGGAGCCGATGGATTATCTACATTGAAAATCATGACCCCACCTACTCGCTCTAATGCAGCAAATACATAAGTGTGCCCATTGAATTGATGCACTGCAATGCCTTCCACTTCCGGACCTTTATCGTCGGAGCGGTTTTTAAGCGCTGGCGTTCCTACAGAATTTGAGACATTAAACAAATTACTAAAAGTAGGATGGTTGGCAATGATTTGCTCTATCATATCCTTTGAATCAAAAACCTGTGCACCCGTTGTCGGATTCCAAATACTAAAAGACCTACCAGACATCACGTGCAACTCGTCATAGTCGCCATCTCCATCGGTGTCTCCTGAATATTTCAATGCAGACAAACGACCTAAAAACTTATTATTTCTAAGAATTGACGCATCTGGGAAAGCAGTAGCATCAAGCAAATTAAAGGTTGTAGAAGAAATGCGATTGGCGTCGATTACCGAACCAAATTCACGAGAGTCACCCTCGTTAGCAGTAAATAAATATCCTTGACTACCTATTGTTTTGTAGGTCATCGCATCTGGCATGTATGCGCCTTTGATGGGTAAATCTCCGGTAATAAGCACCATTCCGCTCTGATCTGAAGCGTCTAGTGCATTATTCGAGCCAGCTGCATAAGAAGAATAACCAAAAGGTGTTAAGGAAACAATTGAATTAGTCAGTAAGTCTATGGTAAGTAAGGCGTTGTTTTCTTGCAACGTGACATAAGCTTTGGTATTGTCAGTAGAAACCGCAATATATTCTGGTTCTAAATCTTGTGCCACACTTGCACTCGACGTAAAAATACGAATACCTTGTGCACGCAATGCCACCTCTTGCCCATTGTATTGACTTAAAGAAATGTTTGTTACGTTGGCTTGTGTAAGCGCAGCGATTCCTCCGGCGATATTGATAATAGAAACTGAACCTTCTGGATCGACAGAATAAGTCGCATTAGGCTCACCTTCGTTTGCCGTCAATACTTTGGTGTAATCTTGATTGAAGGTGATCATGTCTGGCATGGCGCCAACGGTAACTTGATTGAGGAAGAGACCATTTTGATCAAAGAAAACTACCGAACCATTTAGCTGCGGATTGGCATTCTCTACTGCAACTGCTACAATGCCGTTTTTAGAAACAATTGAATTGATGCCACCGTAAGGCACCATAGAAATACTCGTGATCAGGGCTGGAGCAGCTGGATTGCTGAAATTGACAACATCCATTTTTTGACCAATGCTATTGGCAATATACAAACGGTCTGTACTTGGATCAAAGGCAACAATTTCTGCCGAATTGGTTCCGGTAGCACCGTTAGAGAAACTCGTGAGTAATTGCAAATTCAATTCATTGGTCGGACTCGGGGCCACATAATCATTGTCTTTGATAAAAATAATACTGTAATTATTTGTCAAAGAAGCTGTCGCATTGTCCGAATTCAAAATTTTCACCACTATGCGCTCCGCTTTTTCAGCATCTAAATCATCAATAATTTGAATGGGTACATTAAAAACACCATTGCTCGCAGCCGGCACTGTCAAGGAACCAGCCCAAGTAAAATCTGAATTCACGGTAGCGTTGTGATATGTCGAAAAACCAAAATTCACGGTAACTGGAGCTTGATTGGCATTCGCTATTGTTACAGGAATATTTACTGTTCCAGCATTTTCATTGACCGCAAAGAAATTACTCGCTGCTGCAATAGAGACATCTACTGGCGCTTCAAAAACACGAACGAGGTCAAAACGAGAGGTACCGGTAGTAGAAAACGTACTTGTCGAGCGTGCCGCCAAATAAGTACCAGCTGTTGGATCAAATGCAGCAACCACTCGAAATGCCAAATTAGGTTTGTTATTGAAATTCGTATTGGCTGCAAAAGATGCTGTTCTGTGATACCAAGTGTCACCTGTTCCGGTTGCTTGAGGCACAAAAGTAAAAACTGCGGTATCTACCCAAACTGCAGTACCTCCAGTTGTAGCACCCGTGTGATCTAGGGTATATTGCAATACCCATGTGTTAGGAGCAGTATTACTCAGGCGTTGCCAAAATGAAATGCCAATTCTAGAGAAACCAGTTGTGTTGGCGTTGATCTGAACACCACGGGTTTTGGAACCCGTACCTTGGGCCGGCCAACCACTTGCATTGAAACCTGAGTTGTCTGTTGTGTTCGCTTCTGTTGGAAGCACTGTACCTGTATAACCCGTTGCATAGGAAGAGGTAGCGCCACCAATAACATCGAAAGAACCTGGACCACTTACAGGCATATTTGTACCGGTAGCTGCATTGGCATCATTTACCAAAGAATTGAAATCCCAGTGCGTCACCAAAGATTGTTGACTTGCCCCCAAGAATGGAACAATAAATAGCAATAAAAGTAGTTGTCTTTTCATCATCTTAATTTTAAGACAAAATAACAGTCTTAAAATCAAGAGAATATATCCTATTTATGAATGTTATGTTTTGTTTTTATGAACTCTTTGCTGCGATAATCTGCTCCACCAAACTCGGGTCCAAAAGTGTACTGGTATCACCCAAATTACTGGTGTCGCCTTCTGCAATTTTGCGCAAAATGCGGCGCATGATTTTACCGCTGCGCGTTTTGGGTAAGCCCGGCACAAACAAGATCTGATCTGGTTTGGCAATTGGACCAATCACTTCATTCACTTTTTGGATGATTTCTTTTTGAAGAGTCCCAAAATCCTGATTTTCACTTTCAATAATTACGTATGCGAATATGCCCTGGCCCTTGATGTCGTGCGGATAACCCACTACCGCGCTTTCAATGACACACGCATGCATATTGATGGCGTTTTCGACTTCAGCAGTGCCAATGCGGTGTCCGCTGACATTGAGCACGTCGTCTACCCTACCTGTAATTCTATAGAAGCCTTCTTCATCTCTGAGGCAACCATCGCCGGTGAAGTAGAGGTTTTTGTAAGTAGAAAAATACGTTTGTCGGCAGCGTTCGTGGTCATTGAAGGTACTTCGGATCATGCCCGGCCAAGGGAATTTAATGCACAAATTGCCATTGACGCCATTGCCTTCAATTTCCTCGCCATTTTCGTCGACCAAACAAGGCTGAATGCCAGGCAATGGTAGCGTGGCATAAGAAGGATTTGCTGGCGTAACCCCTGCTAAATTAGAAATCATGACGCCTCCTGTTTCGGTTTGCCACCAAGTATCGACAATTGGGCTGTTTTGCTGGCCAATTTGTTCGTTGTACCAATGCCAAGCTTCTTCGTTAATGGGCTCACCAACAGAACCCAACACTTTTAAGGAACTGAGGTCTTTGCCTTTGATCGGATCGAGCCCAAAGCTCATAAGACTGCGAATGGCGGTTGGTGCGGTATAAAAGATGTCTACTCGGAATTTTTCGATGATTTCCCAGAACCTACCTGCATCGGGCCAAGTGGGCACGCCTTCAAACATGAGGGTGGTTGCTCCTGCGCTCAGTGGGCCGTAAATGATATAGCTGTGTCCGGTGATCCAGCCGATATCTGCCGTACAAAAATGCACCTGCCCCGGTTTGTATTGAAAAACATTGACAAAAGTGTAGTTGGTCCAGACCATATAACCAGCAGTTGTGTGCACCACGCCTTTTGGCTTTCCGGTAGACCCTGAGGTGTAGAGGATAAATAAGATGTCCTCGGCATCCATGGCTACAGGTGCAACAGCTGGGTTACCCATGGTTTCTACTTTCTTGATTTCGTCTTCCCACCAGACATCGCGCCCCTTGAGCATAGAAACTGGCGTGCGGGTACGGGTACAAACAATGACGCGCTTGATGGTTTTGTTACCTACCAAGGCGTCGTCGATGACACTTTTAAGCGCAATATCTTTGGCACCGCGAAAGGCACCGTCGCAGGTAATGATAAATTCTGCACCAGCGTCTTCTAGCCTATCTGCAATTGCTTGGGCTGAAAAGCCGCCAAAAATAACGGAGTGAATAGCGCCAATGCGCGCACATGCCAGCGTTGCAATGGCAAGTTCAGGCACCATGCCCATGTAAATACATACGCGGTCGCCTTTCTGAACACCATTGTTCAAGAGTACATTGGCAAATTGCTGTACTTTGAAATGCAATTCGTTGTAGGTAAGCACCCGGTGCTGCTCTTTCGGATCATTGGATTCCCAAATAATAGCTGCCTCGTTGCCTCGGGTTGCCAAGTGGCGATCTAAACAATTTTCAGTGATATTTAATTGAGCGCCTTTGAACCATTCGATTTTAGGATCTTTGAAATTCCAGTCCAGGACTTTGTCCCATTTCTTTTGCCAAGTAAAATTGTCGGCAATCTCATCCCAGAAAGTTTCTGGGTCTTGAGTACTTTTTTGATACGCGATATGATAGTCTTCTAGAGAACTCAGCTGATAAGGATATTTCATTCAAGCATGTTTATGCTAAAATTAGTGAAATATCATTTCAACTCGAAGGCCACCTCATTGCGGCGACCAATAAAATCCCAAGGTGCATTGTAGCCCATATAAATCAATTTCGGATCAAACGCAATACCCTCTTTAGTCAAGAGCGACCTCAGCTCTGCTGCTTTTTCTTCAATTTTCTGGTCATTGGTATAACCACCAAAGCGCAACACAGCAAGCGTTCGCGCCTCCTTCTTGGCAATTTTTACATTCGGATTGCTTGGGTCTGGCAAGGCATCCATGCTGTATTGCTTAGGCATCACAAAAGCCATTTGGGTGCTCTCCCCCATTTCCATCACCACTGGTGAAGTCATGGCAATTTTCTGACCTTGCTCATTGCCACCAAAGATGTAACCCGCCACTCTGCGAAAGCCCAAACTACTGTTTTCACTATAAGTATTGGAATCTAGCTGCGTCTGCGCCAAAATGAGATCTGGATAGCGTCTGATTTCCGCTTTGCGGTTCAAAACACGAAGCACTTCGTAATCAGGAGTTTCAATAGATGAACGCATAACTGACATTAATAAAATGAATAAAACGCCAACAATAGCGACGACAAAGAGCAATTTTTTCAAGGTGTTTTTTCTTTAATAACATTGCAATTGCAAAAAAGTTCTTATCTTTGCAGTCGAAATCGGCCTCGTAGCTCAACTGAATAGAGCATCAGATTACGGCTCTGAAGGTTTCAGGTTTGAATCCTGACGAGGTCACAAGCAAAAACCCAGCACGTAGTGCCGGGTTTTTTGTTTTTACCGCGTTCAAAATTCATTTTGATAAGCGTTTAAAAACAAAAATCCCGAAAATTGCGCAGCAATTTTGGGTTTATGCTTGCTATGAACAAATCCTTGGGAAAACGCGTCAGCGTAATCCTGCCGTTCAAAATTCATTTTGATAAGCGTTTAAAAACAAAAAAACCCGAAAACTGCGCAGCAGTTTGGGTTTTAGCTTGCTATGAACAAATCCTTGGGAAAACGCGTTGCGTAATCCTTTACTTTGTCGGTAAATAATTTGAATAGCATCAAAATTATTTTACCTTTACATTTCTATTAAAGATATAGACTACTTTTTACCACATATCTTTTATCAATATGTAATTATGTCGAGAAGGTATTTATCAAAGAATCTACTTGAGGATCAGCAACAATTCATTCGCTTATTAGATGAATTTGAAATTGATATTTTCAGTATCGATACAATCGAAAAAAAAGTTGATTTTGAATTCTCGAACCTCAATGAAATTTTAGAAAATCTCGTTCAAAAAGAATTTCTATCCAGAATTGAGCGTGGAAAATACTGCAGAACGAACTATCGAGATGAAAAAGTAATTGGGTGCCATTTAGTTTCGGACGGAGTCATTTCGTATTGGTCTGCCTTAAACATCCACGGTCTTACGGAGCAATTTTCTAATACCATTTTTATTCAAACGACTAAAGTAAAGAGTGAAAAAAGTGTATTTGGCGTACCCTATCAGTTTGTAAAAATCAATCCAAGAAAAAGAACGAATATACAAAACGAAGGCTACGGGAATCACCGATATCAAATCACAACCATAGAAAAGACAATTGTTGATTGTTTCGATTTACCTCAGTATTCAGGAGGTTATTCAGAGTTGATACGTGCCTTTAACGAAGCTGTACTAGATCAAGACAAACTAATTGAATCATGTATCTCAATAAACAACCTGTCAGCTATAAAAAGAATTGCTTTTCTAGCGGAACTTTTAAATAAAAAGAAACTTTCACGCTTCTTAAAATTTGCAGAAACATTGGTAAATCCACGTTATGTATTAATAGATCCATTCGGTCCAGACGAAGGTGCTTTCAATAGCAAATGGAAACTACGTTTGAATATCACGGAAGCGGATATACTAGATACTTGTAACAAGCAATATTGATGATTAGAAAAAGGGAAATAGAACAAAAAGCAGAAATGCAGCAGGTGCCTAAATCAACAATCGATAAAGATTGGGTACTTGGTCATTTTATAGATGCTATCTTTTCCGTTAAGGAGTGTCGTGACAATTTGGTTTTCAAGGGAGGAACTTGTTTGCGTAAATGTTATTTCCAAGATTATCGCTTTTCTGAAGACCTCGACTTCACATCCATCAACCCATCATTTGTCTTGGATAAGAAATTATTGACACTAATTACAGATTTGGTCACGAGCCGAACAGAAGTTCCATTGTATATTCAAGAAATCACGGAATTACGATTCAATGATCAATTAACGGGATACAAGGCGATTGTCAAGTTCTGGGGCGCAGATCATTCATCTAATCAGGCACCACCAACTCCCGATCGTTGGAACACGAGCATTAAAATTGAAATCATACTTTACGAATTAATGGTTTTTCCAGCTGAAGAAAGAGAAGTGTTTCACCCCTATTCTGATACACTTTCGGCTTCACCCCTAACCATCCCTTGTTATTCACTACGTGAAGTACTTGCTGAAAAACTGCGGGCACTTATACAACGATCATATACTGCTCCACGCGACTTTTATGACATCTGGTATTTAGCAAACAATCCGTTAGCAATTGATTGGGTAGAAATAAGAGAAGCTTTTCATATCAAAATGAAATTTAAAAATTTAGAATTTGAGGGAATTCGCCAAATGATGAATGAAGGCAATGACAAACAAGTAAAAGCTGGATGGCAAAATAGTTTAGCACATCAAATTCCAGGTGGAATAGAACAATCTTACGAACAAGTTAAACAGGAATTAATAGAACTGCTGAATGAAATTTTTAATGATTAGTATTTAGAGGAAACTCCCCCACCCCCTCCAAATCCCTATAAAAGTTTGATTTATCGACCCCTAGGGTTTCTATGCTTGGATTGAACAAATACGAGAGGATCTGAAATCCTGACAAAAATGTCCCTACTTCTCCTCCACCCTCACCAACACATTTACCTCAAAAACACCGCTTTGCTCGGCCTTGTAATTGGTGTGCCAATAATTATTGAAAACATACAAATAAAGTGGAGAAACACTTTGATTGTCGCGTTTCCAGACCTTAGCGCCCGCTTGTTGTTGCTCGTCAATGGGGCTTCCTAGTTCTATAAGGTTGCAGTCGGGTGTAAAGACGGTAAGCTTGAATTTTTTATCTTCGAGGATCAGATGATCTGAAACACAAATAAACTCTTTGTTAGAGCCTGCTAGCTGGTCCGTAGGGTAATTGAGCAGTGTTTCTTCGCCGTAAGTCAAGGTAGGGTTGTCGAGTTGAAAAGGCAGGCAAATGTGCAAGGCTTCTTTGTCTCGGATGGCTTTTTTGTCGATGCGAAACCGCAAGTAAAATTCGTCTGGATGGGCTGCCGGCTGAAATTGAACTGTGATATTCAAGTTGGGGTGCGCTATGCTTTGCAAGCCCTTCTTTTGATCGATTTGCGTATTCAATAAAACTTTATTGACCTGCGGAGAAATACCCAAACTATAAATACATGCACCGAGCCCTGGTGTGTCTTGCTGGAGCAATTCAATTCCATCCCATTTGAGTGACCTGATTCCCGAATAGGCAGCATCCCAAAGAAAACTAAAGTTACTTACCACGCTATTATTGCAGTATCCATTGAATTGGGCTTGCTTTCCTATGCGCGAAAATTGCAATTGAGCAGAATCTAGAAAAGACTTCTTGATGCGCCATTGTTCGCTGGTGAAAAAGACGTCTGGCGCCGAAATACTGCACCACGCGCCCCAGGTGTGTTCGTGAAACAATATGAGATTGCGGTGTAAGGCACGCAATTGTTGAGTCGTTTGTGGCGCGAGTGGTTGGGGTAATTTTTCCTCTAAATCAATGACTTCTTTGACCAAGCGGCGCGCCTGAATTTCTTCGGCGGCTGTAGAGTAAGCGCCATCTTCCCAATAAGGGCTGATTTCTCCTGATTGAACAGGTAGGTCATCTTTGTATTTCTTTAAAAAATTCGAAAACAAGGTATCTAAATTAGAAAGTACCAATTGAGGTGCACTGTACTTCGAATTCCAAGCGGCAATGAACTCACAAAGTGTGGTGTCTACGGGACCGTTATCGGCATTTTTGGTGTAGCGCAGTTGCACGACGTCGTAGGGATATGCCGACAACTCTTGGGTGTAGGCCGAGAGGCGCTTTTCCCATTCAAAAAACTGTTGGCCTGCTGAAATATTGTGAAAATACGAATAGCCTTTGCCGGCGGTCCAGACAAAAAGTTGTTTGGAGCTGTCCGTTTTGGATTGCCACATAAAAGGTTGGTCGCCAGTTTCGTGAATGACTCCACCTACTCTGTCTCCATGATCGGCATGGTTGGCAACGTAATTGGGGCCCAATGATAAATACGGGATTTGCTGTTGTGCATACGCCTCAAAAGCAGCATACGTTTGCCCAGGAATGTCTGTCACCATGGCGTTGGAAATATGAATGCCGTACTTACGTTCGAGTTCATGTGCATAAGCCGTGAGCCAAACAAATTCTTCGGGGCGCATGAGGCCGGTGAGGCAATTGGCATAGTTGGCTGAGAGGACCAACTGACCGGCCTTAATAGCGCCCACAAACGCGGCCTCTTCAGTGGCACTCGCTTCTTTTAAGAAATTCTCCACCGCCCACAACGATTCAATATGCCAGATGGGCTCAATAGCTCCCACTCCTCCATTTCCAATCCAGCGCAGGGCCGCCCGAATGTTCTCGGTTTGGATCTTCGCTACTTCGGTTTGCAAATGCGAATAACCAATGTCGTTGTGCGAGTGGTGAATCAGGTGAAAAGTGAGGTCTTTGATGGGCTTCACCTCCAAAAAAAGTAAGGAATCTATACAGGGCTTGCCCTTGGCAAAGGCCCTAAAACGCAAGGTGTCCGTACCGATAAAAGCCGCCGGATACGCGGGTAGCGTCAGGTAATGATAGCCTGGTTTAAAGTGATTTTGGAACTGAACATAAGAAGAAACAAATGAAATACTATCTATTCCTTCTTGGATCAGGCACTGCACATTTATGGGTCGTTTTTGCTGGGCTCTGAGCACCAATGCACTCGGTTGCACATTGACTTTGGTTTGCGCTTTGTATTGAAAAACCATGAGCCAATCTCGGCTTTGCAAATCCCGACCCACGATCTTAAAACGGCGCTTACCCAACAGATTTTCGGGAAGTTCAATATTGAGGTAGCCAAACATGTCTTTGTTGATGTCTTTTTCAAGCAGTATAAAACTAAAATCAGTTTGGGGCGCAAAAATGCTTTCGTGTTGAAAGGAATTGACCTCTACCCAGTTCTTTTTGGTTTCAAAAGTAAAGATCAGGCTATCTTCAAGATACACATCAAAAAGACGGTCTCCTCCACTTGTACCATTCGAAAAACCAATCAAAAATTGGTAATTCACCTTCCCTGCTTGAACAGTTGGCGCAGCGGCCTCCCATTCAATGGGCGAAACCCCATTGCAGCGCGTCAATAAAGCTAAATTAGCGAACTCCCGAAAAGGTGAAAAATAGCTGATGTTTTCGCCTGTAATTTTCTGAGAGAAGCCCGCAGCTTGAGTTTGAGCGTCCAAATAGGTACTTAGCCCTAAAAAAAGTAAAATATGCCACCAATGTTTCATGCTCCTAAGGTAGTAAATTCTAATTTTGCACCTAAACTCCACTTATGCGCTTCAACCTTTCTGAAATCAACGAACTCATCCGTTCCAGACGCACGATCTACCCCGAGCAATTCTCGGACAGGAAGGTCCATAAAGAGCAAATTGAATTACTGCTCAACAACGCGCAATGGGCGCCTACGCATGGCAACACCCAACCATGGCGTTTTCAGGTTTTTATGGACGGTGGGCGTCAAAAACTCAGTACTTTTCTAGGTGAAACCTACCTTCAACTGACACCTGAAGGGCAGCAAGACGACGCCAAACTAGCCAAAATGCTGCGCCGGCCCCTACTCGCTTCTGCGGTTGTGGCCGTTTGCATGAAGCGTCAAGAAAGCGAGAAAATTCCAGAAATTGAAGAAATTGAAGCGGTAGCGTGTGCCATACAGAACCTCCACCTGAGCTGCACGGCTTATGGCCTCGGTGGTTTTTGGTCTACACCCAAACTCATTTACACCCCAGCCATGAACGCCTTCCTTGGTTTGGAAGAAAAAGACAAATGCCTCGGCTTGTTTTACATTGGTTACCCAAGTATTGAATGGCCTACCAACCAGCACCGACGCCCCTTAGAATACAACTGTACCTGGATCAGCGAATAAACTACTCGTTTCGGTCAAATTTTCGTTTCTTTGTCTATGCGCTTTTTGCTTGTCATCTTGCTTCTTTTTCCTTCACTTGGTTGGTCTCAGGCTTTTAACCAATTAGGCAAGCCCAATTACTTCGGATTTCAATATCGGCATATTCTCCCGATGCAACAAATGCAATCTGGGGCTCAAAAATTTGCCGATAGCGTGCTGCAAACAACGCTTACGCCTGCAGACGGCTACACTTTTGGTGGCGTCTTGCGCTACGGCCTCACCGACCTCATTTCACTTGAAACGGGGCTTTACTACAACCAAAGAACATTCTCGATTCAAAGCACCCGCACAGACAGCGCACTCAGCGTAGATCAACGCCTGCGTTTTGTTCAGTTCGAAATTCCAATCCAAGGCAATATTGGCATCCAACTAAGTAAATCTTTCTATGCCAACGCAGCGCTAGGTGGTGCCATCCTCTACAAACCCTCCAGCGTGGCTACGTATGTCAATCCTTCGGACAAACACGAATTCAGGCAAGTTGGCCTAGTTGACAACAATAAAAAATTAGGTTTCGACGTGCGCACCAGCATAGGTTTTGAATACCGCAACAAAAAAGCAGGTGTGTTTTACCTTGGCGGCACCGCTTTTGTGCAATTGCAACCGGCGTTTGTGCTCCTATCGAAATACCAATATGTAAACTTCAGGCAAACCGCCTTCGGGAATGTCAATGCATCGGGTTTCGGCCTCGACTTCAAGTATTTTATCCCGTACACGCGCTCCGGTCGCCTTATTTTTCAGCAGGGCCCGATTGAGTAATTAGCGCTGCCCGAGTTTATAGCCCAAATAAGCCATTGGTAAGTAGGCCACCATTAAATCTGTGACAATAAACCACCACGGTGTTCCGGGTAAGGTCAAAACCATCATTACGCCACCCGCTAGAAACGCAAAGCCTATGGCCATTGCATTGATCAAGGTGCGGTTCACACGCATTTTACTGACAAAATAGGCACCTACTAAGGTTCCGATGGCATGTGCAAGGAAAGGGAAAATAAAATGCTCAACACCCATTAATGGCATTGCTTTAGCCAAACCTTGCTTTGTTGATAAGTCTATACCATTGGGGGCTTTTACAAGTTGAGAACCGAGCTGAACAATGACGCCATTTGTGATTGCCCCAAGTAAAAGACCAGCTACGGAAAGTAAAATAGATTTCATGATGTTTAGTTTGATTTCAATGATGGTATTGTAAAAATATCGTTTTCTGTGTAGGTCACTTTGTATTTCTGTTTTGCTTCGGCTCTGCTACAGGCATTGTAGTGCCACCATTCGGTTGGCAGTTGCCTAAACCCCTGCGCTTGCATGGCGTTGCGCAAGATGTTTCTGTTCTTGACTTGCAAGGGTGTGAGTTGACCTGATCTTAAAAAAGAATCTTCTAAACTCGGATAGGCAATTGGGCGAAAATCGTCGAAACCTGCCCCCATGTCGAGTGGTTTTCCTTTAGCATCTGAAATGCTGAGGTCTATGGCTGCACCCATATTGTGCAAACTTAGGTTCTTTGGGTTGGAGACATATTTACCGCGTTCTGAAGGCGCAAGCGTATCTAAGGCTTTCCACATTTTTTGTTGCACCGAAACTGGGCGCAATGCGTCGTAAATCAAGAGTTTATAACCAGGATACGCGCGTGACAACGCTTTTTGAACCAAGGAGAGCCGCAGCGCTACATCTTTTTGCAAATAAGCTGTTGTGAGCCGCTCGTAAAGTTTTTCATGGAGAAAGTTGTCTGTGCTGGCGTATTTTAAATCCAGCTGAATAGTTGAATTGATTTGTTGAATATCAACCAAACCCTCAGCTATTTGCAGCGCTTTTGTTTCGGGATCTTTCTTTTCTTGACTTTTTGGAGCATTTTGAACTTCGTTTGTAGGATTGGGATGGTTGTCGCAACTACAAAATAGAACGAAACAGGCAAGCCAAAGAAAGAGAAGCTTCATAGGACTTACAAAGAGGCAAGCAGGCGTGTTGTTTCGGCCTGAATACGCGTGCGCAATCCTTCAGAGACAGGATACAACGGTAAACGCATGGTTTCTTGCATGAGGCCACGCGCCGCCAATGCAACCTTTACCCCACCGGGGTTTCCTTCTTCGAAGAACATTTTGGTGACGTTAAAGAGGTCGTAATGCGCCGCCTTGGCAAGCGTTAAGTCGCTGGCCATGCTGGCGTGCACCATTTGAGAAAAGCGCTCAGGAAAGGCATTGGCCACCACTGAAATAACGCCATCAGCACCCGCAGCGATGAGCGGCATAGTGAGGTTGTCGTCGCCAGAAAGCACCCCAAAACCTGGTTTTCTTTGGCGAATGATATCCATGATTTGCTCCATGTTGCCCGATGCTTCTTTGACAGCAACTACATTTGGGAGCTCGGCGAGTTCAAGTGTGGTTTCCACACTCATATTAGAGCCTGTGCGCCCTGGAACGTTATAGAGAATGATAGGAAGATCGGTATAGGAAGCTACTTGCTTGAAATGAGCCACAATTCCTTTTTGAATGGGTTTGTTGTAGTAAGGTGAAACCGACAAAATGCCGTCGACGCCACTTGGCAAGTTTTGAAATAAAGCAGCGAGCCCAGCGGTGTTGTTGCCACCGATTCCATATACAACAGGTAACTGACCATTATTCACTTCAAGAACGGTGTCCAATACCAAGCGTTTTTCGTCCTGAGAAAGCGTCGGCGACTCGCCAGTTGTGCCTTGAACCACTAAAAAGTCTGTGCCACCGTCAATTTGTAGTTGAACGAGTTGCTTGAGTGCTTGTGTATCGATGCTGCCATCGGTCTGAAATGGTGTAACGAGTGCTACACCCGAGCCTTTAAATGATTTCATTGGGCTATTCTTTCTAAGGTTTGTTGAATGTATTGTAGTTGCGCATGCGCGTCTGTTTGCGCGGTATCTATTTGTAAATCAAAGTTTTTACCTTCGGCATTGAGCAATAAGCGCTTGCTTATTTTGGTGGATTGCAGCGCTCCGTATATCTTGACATCTAGACTACCATTCCAAATGAGGAGGTCGTAGTTTTTGTGTAGTTCTGCATCTAGTTGAATGTCTTTTAACTTGCCGAACATAGAGTAATCGGCAGGAGAGTTGTAGTAGATGAGAAAGTGTGGCGGAAGATTTTTTTTGTCGAGGTCTTTAGGGACGTTGACAATAATGAGTGTTTGTGCAAATTTTTTCTGCTGTAAAAAATGATCGATGGCTTTTACAAAAGCACGCATTTGTTGCTCGTCTTGGTAAGACCAGACCACAACAATGCTTTTTGTTTGCTCCCAAATACTTGTTTTACTCACTGAGAAATCATTTTAATGAAGTCGTTTTCCGACAACAAAGTTACGCCTAAGTCTGTTGCCTTTTGCAATTTTGCAGGCCCCATATTTGCTCCGGCTATTAAAAAATGTGTTTTGGCCGATACAGAAGAACCTAATTTGCCACCATTTAGTTCAATGAGTTCTTTGAGTTCGTCCCGACTAAAGGCCTCAAAAGTACCTGAAATGACGCAGATTTTGCCTTCTAACAAGTTCGAAGTTAAGGTTTTTTGGGTGGCTTCGAATTGTAAACCTACTGCTTTTAAGCCTGCGATATATGCTTGCTGGCTAGGATTGGATAAATAAGCAAGCAAAGATTGCGCAATTTTGTCGCCGATTTCATCGACGAGCAGGAGTTCTTCTAAGGTGGCTGCTTGAAGTGCCTCCATGGTGCCAAAAGCCTGCGCTAGTTTTTTAGCGACGGTTTCACCTACAAAGCGAATACCCAAGCCAAAAAGTACGCGTTCAAAAGGAATGGCCTTGGAGGCCGCTATAGATTGCAAAAGGTTATTGGCAGATTTCTCGGCCATTCTTTCCAAACTGAGCAGCTGATCAAAGGTAAGAGCGTATAAGTCTAAAGAATTCTTAATTAGTCCTTTAGCGTACATCATTTCTACTGTTTCTTCACCTAAACCATCGATGTTCAGCGCTTTGCGGCTAATGAAATGAAGGATTTTACCCGTTACCTGCGGCCTGCAACCGAGTTCGTTCGGGCAGTAATGCTGGGCCTCCCCCTCTTGGCGCTCCAATAACGTTTCGCACTCGGGGCAATGCTCAATGAAGGAAATGCGGTTTTCGGACTTGCGTAAATTCAAATTAACGCCTACAATTTTAGGAATGATTTCGCCCCCTTTTTCGACCTGAACGGTATCGCCCGCACAGAGGTCGAGCTTTTGAATTTGGTCGGCGTTGTGCAAAGAAGCGCGCTTCACGGTGGTGCCGCCAAGTTGAACGGGCTGGAGATAAGCAACTGGCGTAATGGCGCCGGTGCGGCCAACTTGATAATGGACGGACTCGAGTAGTGTTTCTACCTGCTGAGTTTTGAATTTGTAGGCAATGGCCCAACGCGGCGATTTTGCCGTAAGGCCGAGCTCGGTTTGTTGTGCGTAAGAATTGACTTTGAGTACCACGCCATCGATGTCAAAAGGCAAATGTGCACGTTGGGCATCCCAGTAATGAATGAAATCCATGATGCCGTCGATGGAATTTGTTTTTTCGATCATGCGCTTGGCTGGGTCGGGCACTTTAAAACCCCAGGCTTTGGCTTCTTGCACGGCTTCATAATGACCTAAAACTTGGTTGCTTAGGCCATGAACACCATAAAGAAAGCAATCCAAACCGCGCTTGGCAACTTCTTTGGAGTCGAGTAATTTGAGGGTACCAGCGGCAGTGTTGCGCGGGTTGGCAAACAAAGCCTCGCCTTGCGCTTCGCGCTGTTGGTTGAGCAAAGCAAAATTTTGTTGCGGCATAAAGATTTCACCCCTGATTTCGAAATCAGGAGGGAACGCGCCGTGGAGGTTGAGCGGAACCGAGCGAATGGTGCGCACATTGGTCGTGACGTCCTCTCCTTGTTCGCCGTCTCCTCTGGTGAGGGCCTGGTTTAACTTGCCATCGAGGTATTGAATGCCTATTGCTACGCCGTCGTATTTGAGCTCACAAACGAATTCTGAGGCTTCTTGCAAGGTTTTTTGGCAGCGCTCCGCCCAGTCGATGATGTCTTGCTCGGAATAGCTGTTGGAAAGCGATAGCATCGGAAAACGGTGCTTTTTGGTCTCGAATTTCTTGGTGAGGTCGCCTCCTACTCTTTTGGTGGGGCTGTTGGGATCAGCTAAGTTTGGATGTGCTAATTCCAGGGTTTCTAACTCTTTGAGTAGGGTATCGAACTCGTAATCGGATATAAGCGGCTGATTGAGCACGTAATACGCGTGGTTGTGTGCGTGTAACGAGGCACTCAACTGAGCCATTTGGGCTTGTATTGCTTGGCTATCCATAAGTTAAAGTTACGCTTTTTGTGCTAAAATCATGCGCTCTTTGCCTTGTAAATCCCGATAAATTCTTGGATTTTGAAAAGCGTCTGTTTGCAAGAGCGCCAAGGTTTGAGCGGCCAAATCTTCGTGTATTTCTAAAGCCAGATAGCCTTTAGACTGCAAGCTTTCATGAGCAATCGCAACAATGCGCTTGTAAAACAACAAAGGATTGTGGTCCGGGACAAATAACGCCATGTGTGGTTCAAAATCCAAAACGTTGGCAGCCATCAATTGGGCTTCTTGCTGGGGAATATACGGCGGGTTCGAAACCAGCAAATCAAAAGTTTGAGCTGTTTGCCAAGTGAGGATGTCTTCCTTAACAAATTCAACATCGAGTTTGGTATGAAGCGCATTTTCTCGAGCAAGTGCTATAGCGTCTAAAGATAAATCAACACCCACAACCTTGGCATTCGGGAACTTATTTTGAAGTGCTAAGGCAATGCAGCCAGAACCCGTACAGAGGTCAAGGATAGATCCAAAAGGCAAGTCTAACTTGAGAATCAGATCAATTAGTTCTTCAGTTTCGGGTCTTGGTATGAGCGCCCTTTGGTCGATTTTTAGGTTTAAATCAGCAAAATGTACCTCGCCTATGATATACTGAAAGGGCTCATTGGCTTGTAAGCGCTTGACGACAGAACGAATGCGCAGTAAATCTGATTCTGAAAACCTTTCGTTATTGTTCAGTAAGACATCGCTCGAAGACCAACCAAAATAAGCGTTCAGAACCGAAGTCCACATGGATTTGCACTCGCTATTTGAAAATAAATCAGCTAAGGCCTCAAAAAAATAGTGCTTTGCGCTGGCCACGCGGTTGTCGGCAACAAACATTAGTGCTTGCGTAGTTTGATGAACGGTTTGATTTTTTCGTTTTCGATCAAGACCGTCAGGTTATAATAGGCAATTTTCCATTGGCCATTTTCTAGTACGCAAATACCACTTCCTCTGCAACCTTCCATCCAGGTTTGGAGGTCTTCGTCAAAGTAAGCGACCTTGCCATCAGCTGCAAACTGCCAATTTCGTTTGCTCGGCTTGAAATCCCAGGCTTTTCCTTTGTCGAAATAAGGTTTACAAAAAGCCATGAATTCGGGCTTTGCCCAGCGTTCACCGGGTGCGGTTCCTAAAAAAACAAAATTGGAAGTGGTCACAGAAAAATAAGCGTCAAAATTGGCTTGAGCTGCCGAAACATGCCATGAATTGAGCAGTTGATTCAACGCGTTTGTATCGTATTTTTCGACCTGAACTTCGATGGAAACCCGATCCATATTTTGGCTAAATCCTTGAAAGGAAAACAAAAGGAATAAATTAAAAGTCCATTTCATGATGTCGAATGATTTGTTTACAATGCCTCTAACTTGAAAACGCATTTCCCATTGATAAAAGTACGCCATGCATAGTTTTGAACCTGACCCGCCACGCCGTTGACTGGGTATTCAAAAATAGCTAAGGTGGCATCTTTCCCTTTTTCTAAAGTGCCGAGGTTCTTTTCTTGAAACGAGGCGAAAGCAGCATAGATGGTCATGCCGCGGATAATTTCATCTAAAGTGAGTGCTTGCCCAAACGGACTGTTGTAAGCAGCCTGAATAGTGGCAAAAGGATTGGTTTGCTCCACGGGAAAATCGGTACCCAACGCAATCATGCCAAACTGATTGAGTAAGGTTTTATAAGCATAAGCTCCTTTCATTCGGGCCTTCCCAAGGCGTGCCTCGGCCCAATCGGCATCGGAAACCGCATGGGTGGGCTGCACAGACGGAAAAACAGCAAAATTGGCAAACTTCTGAAAATCTTGAGGATCGACCACTTGAGCGTGTTCGATGCGGAAACGGTGGTCTGGCTTTTGTTTAAAAACCTGCTCGTAAATGGACAACACTAACGCATTTGCGGAATCGCCGATACTGTGGGTGTTCATTTGATAACCATTGCGCAAGCAAAACTGCGCTAGGTTTTGCATGCGTGCGATATCGGTGAGCAATAAACCCTTACCTTCTGGATGATCGTGATAAGGTGCTTTCAATAATGCGCCTCTAGAACCCAGCGCACCATCGGCAAAACATTTGAAACTGCGTATACTCAAGTTTTTGTAACGGTAGCGCCCGTTTTGCTGCACAAAATTCCGGTTTAAAGGCGTGTTCATGAGCATGGCGTAGACATTCAGCTTGAGTTTGCCTTTTGAAATGAGTTGCTTGAACCAAGCGATGTGCTCAAAATCGATGCCTGCTTCGTGCACACCTGTGATGCCGTATTGCAAAAGCTCGTCTTGCACTTGCAACAAAGCTTCGAGGTACTCTTTTTGGGAATAATTGGGAACAAATGGCTGCACTAAATTGATGGCGTTGTCAATTATTACACCTGTGGGCTTATACGTTTGTAGGATGATTTTCTGACCAAAATTGGAATCTCGAGGTAAAAACAGAACTTCTCCTCCACTCAATTGACCGAGTTGATCTAGCAACTTACTTTTCTTAACGAGGTAATCATTGACCAATGCTGCGTGACCATCTATGCGGTAAAGGCAAACTGGAATATCTGGAAACAAGCGGTTGAGCTGGGTATTGGTGGGCATTTGCTGACCGGCCCATTGGGTTTGATCCCAGCCCTGCCCCAATACAAATTTCAGATTTGGATGTTGTGCCTTGTATTGTTCGCAGCGGTGCAGCAACTCTTGTTCTGAACGCACGCCGCGGAGGTCTAGCCCGAGTAATTGCTTGGCGTACATGAGCATGTGGCCGTGTGCGTCGGTGAAACCTGGATACATTTCCTTTCCTTGTGCATCTATCGTTTCGTCGGAACGATACTTATTTAAAATTTGGCGCTCTGGGCCTACTTCTACAATTTTACCATTGCGTATGGCAATAGCATCTTGAACCGAAGACGATAAATCCATGGTATGGATCTTGGCGTTGTGGATGATCAGATCTACCTTCTGCCCTTTCATGCAGGAAGTCAGGAGTGCAATGAACACGAGGAAGGATAGGAAGTTTCTCATTTTAGAAAGGATAACCAATTCCGAAATTTAAATAATTGGGCAAGAAAGGTCTTGGCATGATTTCCTTGACCTGATCTAGGGTCATGTTGAAATGCTGCATTCCTTCTTGGTAGTAGGTTTCGCGGGTTTTGAAATCTTGGAATACCCAACGGGCTCCATCGGCAAAAGCGGGGTCGAAAATTGGGAAACCAACATCTAATCTCAAGATAAAGAATTCGAGGTCCATGCGGAGTCCTACTCCTGAAGAGATGGCGAGTTGGGGAACAAACGTTTGCCAATTGAACTGACTACCCAAACGGGAGGCATCTTCACGGTAGGTCCAGATGTTTCCGAAGTCTGTAAAAATCGCACCTTTAAAAGTGGAGCTGATTTCAAAACGATATTCTAAGGCGCCGCCAAAGCGAATGTCGCCAATTTGGGTGGCCAAGCGGCTCGTATCGAGGTGGTATTTGTAAGCTCCGGGGCCTAAGGCTCTTGCACGCCAGCCGCGGTTGTCATTAGAACCTCCACCGAAGAAGCTGTAGTCATAGGGCATAGAGGTTTGAGAGTTTCCGTATGAAATTCCGGCGCCCGCATGCATGCGCAAGTGCAATGTGCTTTTGTTGACCATGCGAATCGAGGCATTGAGCTGGTTGTCTAGGCGTACGAATTGTGAATACGGTTGCTTTCCTAGTAGGTATTGTCCGTTGAGGGTATCCTGACGCGCTCTAAATGCATAAAGAAGATTACCCGCCGCGTCTAGGGTACTATTGAAATAAAGCGTACCGTTGTAATGTCTTTTCTGGCCCGTCTTGACTTCTTTGTCTTTGTTGGAATATTCGTAGGCGAATTTGAAATCTTGCCAAATGAATTGGTTGCTGTAGGTATTGAACAAGAAGAGGTCGTTGACTTGATTGAGCTGCGCTTCAAAAGCCGCAGATTTTTGAATATTGACATATTTGATGACCGAAGCCCCAGGCAAGCCCATCTGAAAAACTTGTGTTTTGCCCACTAAAAAGCGCCAGGTATAATTGAGCTGAAAAACACGACGGTCGAAAATGTTGCGTTTTTCGAAGTTCATGGCGGTGCTAATGACCGTTCGTGGTTTTTGACGCTTCCCTAATAAGTTGACGGGTGTAGGAAACAAACCCGGAAGGTCGATTTTTAAACTGGGTCCTAGCTCAAAGGTGTTAAAGGTGCGTCCGGCAGCCACTAACTGGGTTTCGGAGTTGGCATCAAAAACAGGCGGCTGCGACTCAAAACCACCTCCCAAAGAAAAGGTAAGGCGTTCGGCGCCACCAAATAAGTTTTTGTTGGTGTAATTCAAAGAAGCCGCCGCACCTAACAAACCAAAGCTAGAGGTGAACCGCGGATCAAAAGCCCAAGATTGTTTTTTAGCCGGTTCTAGATAATAGTGCACATTGAGTTGGTTGGTTCCAGGGATTTCTTCAATATAGGGTTTGACGGATGAAAACACCCCCAACTGCACCAACGAGCGATAGGAACGGTCTAAATAATATTCTTTGTAGGTGTTGCCTTGCTCTAGATAGTTTTGCATCTCGAGTACATCGGCATTGATCCAAGGATAGCTGCCGTTGTATTTGATGGTCATGCTGCGCCAATTGCTTTTGGTGCCATAAGGTACTTTGAGATCTAGGGCTTGTTTCTTGGTGTAGAGGAGTTCGTTGTAGAGCAATTGTTGCTGCGTGCTCACATATTGAGGTTGCAAGGAATCGTAAATACTGATTGCATCTTTGGCCAGTTGGTTAGCGAAGTTACCGGCAACTTGCAGCGTGTCGGCTAAATGAAAGAAAACTTTGTTGATTTTGGTTTCTCGGTAGGGCACCCGAATAAGGCTGTCTGGGTTTTGAAAGGAAGGAACAAGTCGGTCTTCAAATTTGACCACTAAATGAACGGTCATGTTGGTGCGGTTGGTGTCAGCTTGAAATTGGATGCTGCTGCTATTGAATTTGTAAACGCTTTCGTCGCGCATAAATTTGGCTACTTTTTCGCGGTAGGCCGAAAGGTAGTCGAGGTCGAAGGGTTGGCCTTTGAGCGGATGCTCGCCAAGTGGTAAGTACTCTTTTTTGATGAGCTTTTGGTGGAGGTCGCGCAGCAAGCGTGGACCCGAATAAGTAACGGAATCAATGATGTATTGGCGACCTTCGTCGATGTGATAAATAGCCTGAACAGATTGTTTGTTGGGATTGTAATTGATTTCGGAGCGAACGCTGCCATAGTAATACCCTTTTTTAACGAGGTAACGCGCAAGTTGATCTTCGTTTTTGTGGTGCAATAATGTGTCAAAAACAACAGGCTTTTGACCGTATTTATATTTGAGTTTCTCGGCCCAAATGGCTTGTTTAAAAGTACTGTCGGGTAGGCTTTTAAAACGGTAATCAGCTTTCTTTTTCTGAAGGGCACGCTTATTTCTGCGTTCGTTTACAACTAAAACTTTGGCCCTCTTGCGACTCAATTTTTCTTCGAAATGCGCATATTTTTGAGCTTTTTTATTGGCGACATTGGCAGAGTCGATGGCATTATACAACCATAGTTTCCAAGGCGCCCCAAAAAACCGCGCATTGGGCTGCTGCCTCAATACTTGGGTAAGCTCATAGCGATCAAGCTTAGTGGTGAGCGGATTATCGAGTGCAATTGTTGTACTGCGCAGCAGGTAATTACCCTGAGGCACATTTTTCGCCAATCGGCAACTTGCTAAAAGCAATGTTGTAACGACAAATAATTGTACTTTTGAAATCAGACGCATTGTGTTACAAAAGTAAATAATATTCACCTTGGAAAAGCTCAGTCAGCAAAAGATCAAAGACTTCAAAAAATTGCAGCTCAAAAAGCACCGCAACGCTGAGCAATTGCTCTATTTAGAAGGCGAAACACTCATCAAGGACCTCCTCGGCGAATTCCCTCAACTCATTGTGAGCCTTATCCTCACCGAAGACAAAGCCTCTGAATACGAAAACTACAACAAAGAACTACTCATAGCGCCGCTGAGCGACCTCGAAAAACTCACACAGCTCAAGACGCCTAAAAAGGTCAATGCCATTGTAAAGTACCCCAAGAACAAACCCTGGAAGAACGGTCAAAAAGCGCTGTTGCTCGATCAAATTCAAGATCCTGGCAACCTCGGCACTATCATCAGAACCGCCGATTGGTTTGGAATCCAACATATTTTTTGTGCCCCCGGCACCACCGACTACCTCAGCCCGAAAGTCATTCACGCCTCTATGGCTTCCGCTTTTCGCGTGCAGATGCATTACCAAGAACTCGCGCCACTCCTCAAAAAATACGCAGACCAAACCTACGGAACCTTTATGGACGGCACTGATTTCGAGCAAATTGACCCAAACCTTATGCAATTTTTAGTTTTGGGCCACGAAGGCCACGGCATCAGCGACAACCTAACTGCACTCCTTAAAAACCGAATTGGTATTCCTCAAAAAGGCAATGCCGAATCTTTGAACGTGGCCGTGGCTGCAGGAATTTTGCTGCAACATCTCAGTAAATAAGCGATTTCATTAGCAAGATCAGGGAAAAGGCCTTATTTTTGCAAACTTCCCTTTTTTACGATGCTAGACCTCGATTTATACCAAGCTAAAAAACTCTATCCTTTTCAAGAAAAGACCGTCAACCAGGTCTTAGACGAACTCCGAAAAAACGGTAGCAATTTCAATTTACTTTATCAATTGCCAACGGGTGGTGGCAAAACCGTTATTTTCTCAGCTATTGCAAAGCGTTACATCGAAGAGTCTGGCAAAAAAGTCCTGATCCTCACCCACCGCATTGAGCTTTCCATCCAAACTTCAAAGCAACTTTCGGCCATCCAAGTTCCAAATAAAGTCATCAATTCGGAAGTCAAAACCTTAGAAGACCAAGACGACTACACTTGCTTCATAGCGATGGTCGAGACCCTCAACAACCGCCTCAATGAAAACGATCAATTCATTGAAAACGTTGGGCTCGTCATTGTCGATGAAGCCCACTACAACAGTTTTCGCAAAATTTTTCAGTTTTACGAAGACGCCAATATCCTTGGGGTAACAGCTACGCCTTTGAGCAGTAACCGCAACCTCCCACTCAAAGATCACTACAACAAATTACTAGTCGGAGAATCCATCTCTAATCTCATTGGCGAAGGCTATCTTTCAGATGCCGAAACCTATTCTTATGACGTCAACCTCCACGGACTCAAAATTGGCTCAAACGGCGATTTTACCGTTAGCTCCAGCGATGTCCTCTACTCCAACTATTTCATGCAAGAAAAACTCATTTTTGCTTATGAAGAAGTAGCCATTGGCGAGAAAACACTCATTTTTAACGCGGGTATCGAAACCTCCCGAAGAGTCGAAGAATCTTTCAAGAAACTCAAGTACAATATTCGTCACCTCGACTCCACATTTTCTGACAAAGACCGCAAGGACGTCATCCGTTGGTTCAAAGAAACCCCCGATGCCATCCTGACCTCCGTTGGCATCCTCACCACAGGCTTCGACGAACCTTCGGTTCAAACGATCATCATCAACAGAGCCACGCGCTCGCTTACGTTGTACCACCAAATGATCGGCCGCGGTTCGCGTCGCATTCCCAACAAATCGCAATTTAAAATCATCGATTTAGGTAACAACGTACGCCGTTTCGGTTATTGGCAAGACTACATCAATTGGCAAGACGCCTTCCGTTTCCCCGATCGCTTCCTAGAGTCTCGCATTTCAGAACTCGAAGACATGGAGTTCGAAGTAGAATACGAATATCCAAAAGGTTTTGAGCAACTGATCCGAACACACATCTTAGAAGAATTTTCGATCAAAGATTGTTACCTCGCTTGCATCGATAAAGGTGGCAAAGGGAAAGAAGCCATTGACCTCTCTATCGACAACCATTTTGCAGCCATCGAAGCTTCTGCCAAAGACCTCGACCACGCCTTAGAACTGCAGCACGTGCTCCAGGACCACATCGAGCACCGCGTCAAACACTACACCAAATGCATCTCCAAGTGCACTGACAACTATTTTAAATACCTCCTCGAAACCTATAACCGACAACTCAGTCAGAAAATCAGGCTGAACATCGAAGATTGAGGTCCTTTTTGTAAATTTAGGCCTATGAAAAAGTTGCAGCTCCTTTTGTTCTTGTTTCTGTTTGCCCTGAGCACCAAAGCCCAAACAAAAATCAAGGCCTACCTCGACACCAAACAGTTTTACGCCCCTGAAGTCGGGCACTATCTAGAGGTATACATCGAATTTGCGGGCTATACCGTTCAATTTATTCCTTGCGAAGGCGGTCAAAAAGCGACGGTCATCGTCGATCTTGCCATTGCAGACACACTCGGCAAAGTTGTTTTCAAAGATTTCTACGCCCTCGACTCCCCTATTTCTTCAGACTCGACCCAGAACAACTTCATAGAAATTGTACGTATTCCGCTCTCCAAAGGCAACTATACCTTAGCTGTTCAGCTCGAAGACGCCAACCGCGAAAAGAGCAAAATTTCAGGAACCATTCCTTTTGTTGTGGCGCCTTTAGATCAGCAACTCAGCTTTTCTTCGATCGAACTCGTTGACCTCGCCTTTGTCAGCGAAGAAGAAAGCCGATTTACCAAATCGAATTATTACATCATCCCGTTGCTCAAGAATTATTTCAATAAAGAGATGAACAACCTGCCCTACTATACCGAAGTTTACGGAGGGAAAAGCACCATTCAAATTGAGCGAAAAGTAGTGAACGCCGAAACCGGTCAAAATTATCCTGCGCTGGGCTACATCAAAACCTACCCGTTTGAAGGAGAACCTGTTTTGGCACTCATGCAAGAAATCGACATCTCAAGTTTGCTCACGGGCACTTACCAAATACAATTACAAGCCAAAGACCTCCAAACTGGCCAAACTTGCAGTCAGAGCTTTGATTTTGAGCGCTTCAACGATAGCGAAATCGCCTTTGACCTCGCTTCTATGGTTCTAGATCCCGCATTTCAGGCCTCTATCCCCTCGGACAGCATTGCTTACTACTTGGAAAGCCTTATCCCCATTGCTAAACCCGGCGAAATTCGCTCGCTTATCGATATCCTGAAAGCCAACGATACCTCCCAAATGCGCCAACACTTACAAGCGTTTTGGTACCAAACCTCTGGTGCTAAAGCTTACGAGCAATGGATCAAGTACCAAAGCCAAGTGCGTTCTGTTGAGGTCCATTATGCCAACAACTACATGGAAGGATTCGAAACCGACCGCGGACGTGTCTACCTCAAATACGGCCAGCCCAACTCGGTGGTCGTAAAAGAATCTTCACCGAGCGAATACCCATACGAAATCTGGACCTACGACAAAATCGGTATTTACAGCAACCGCCGTTTTGTGTTCTACAACCCCGACCTCGTGAGCAACAACCACCGCTTGCTGCATTCCGACATGGTTGGCGAGCTGCGCAACCCTGCCTGGCAGCAAATTCTCAACAAACGCAACACCGTTAATGGCACCGTCGACGACCCCAACATGCTCAATGTCAAGCATTTTGGCGGCAACTCCACTGACTTCTTTCGCCAATACTAAGCCAGATGCGAAGCGCCATCGTCATTCTCAATTACAACGGTGAACAGCACCTGCAAACCTACCTTCCCAGTGTAGTTGAAAACAGCCCCAATTGGGACATCATCATTGCCGACAACGGCAGCACGGATCACTCCATTTCTTTTTTAAAGACCCACTTTGCGCAGGTTCAAATCATCGAATTACCACAAAATTTTGGATTTGCAGGTGGTTACAATGAAGCTTTAGCTCAGTTAAAGGGCCAATATGAACTTTATTTCATTCTCAACAGCGACGTTCGCCTCACCCCCAACTGGGACCTCCCACTTTTGGAGTTCTTGCAAACTCATCCCGACACCGCCGCCGTTGGACCCAAAGTACTTGCCGAGCGCGAGCCTCCATATTTTGAACACGCTGGTGCTGCCGGCGGCTACCTCGACACCTTTTATTTTCCTTTTTGCCGCGGCCGAATTTTTGAGACTTTAGAAGAAGACCAACAACAATACGACAGCCCCCAAGAAGTGACCTGGGTATCTGGTGCAGCGCTGCTTATTCGCGCACAAGATTTTTATGAAGCGGGTGGTTTTGACGCTGCCTTTTTTGCCCACATGGAAGAGATCGACCTTTGTTTGCGCTTGGCGCGCTCGGGCAAAAAGCTATATTGCTTGCCAAGCTCAACAGTGTATCATTTGGGTGGCGGCACACTCAGCTACGACAATCCACACAAAGTTTTTCTCAATTTTCGAAATAGCCTCTGGACCATCGTCAAAAACCAAAAGCGCTTTTTATTTGCACTCCTTTTTATACGCATGGCTCTAGACGGCATGGCTGCCCTGCAATTTTTAGCCAAAGGCAAACCCAAACTCACTTGGCAAGTATTTCTGGCCCACATGGCTTTGTATCGCCATTTTGGTACTTTTTACAAAAAGCGTACTGCGGCTAAGCACCAACCCTTTAAGTACCACGGACTCATCATTTGGGACTACTTCGGCAAAGGCATTCGCCACTTCAGTGCCCTCAACAAACGCAAATTTCATTCATGACAAAATTCAATTTTGGGTGCATTGCCCTTCTTCTTTCTCTCCATTGCCTAGCTCAGGTTCCTGACCTTCAAAAAGCTAGCGACAAAGCCCAACAAAAATTTGGAGCTTCCCGAGAAATACCCAAACAAAAAGAAGTCTTCTTGCCTGCCATGCTCGTCAATCCGCTGATCGGAACAGGTGGACACGGACATACTTTCCCTGGAGTATGTGCACCATTTGGCATGATGCAGCTTAGCCCCGATACCCGCTACGACGGCTGGGATGGCTGTGGTGGCTACCATTATTCAGATTCGCTCATTTACGGCTTTAGCCACACGCACTTAAGCGGTACAGGCGTTCCGGACTACAGCGACTTATTGATTGTTCCGCAAAGCGGTGAAGCCAAATGGAAAGGCAAATTCGAAGACCCCAATGGTTATGGCGCTACATTTAGCCATAAAGACGAAGTAGCCAGACTCGGGTTCTATGAAGTGTTGCTTGCAGATGAAAACATCCGCGTCAATTTGTCGACCACCGAAAGAGCCGGCATACATCAGTACACTTTTTTGAATGCTACGGAAAAAAAATACATCCTCCTCGACCTCAATTACCGCGACAAACTCACCAAAGGTGAAATCAATGTTATAGACAAGCAAAATATCAATGGCTACCGCATATCTGAGGCCTGGGCCAATCAACAACACTTCTACTTTCATTTAACAACATCCATTCCCTACAGCAATTACCAATTGATTGATCAAAACGGAACCCTTAAACTTTTACTTGAATTCCCGATAGACACCAAAGAGTTATCGATCAAAGTAGGGATGTCACATGTCGATGTCAATGGCGCTTTGAGCAACCTAAATGCCGAAATTCCGCATTTTTCTATAGCTCAGGTCTATAATGAAAACCTTCAAAAGTGGAACCAAGAGTTTCAGAAAATCAGTTTGAATGCGGACCGTGAAACGAGCACTATTTTTTACACTGCGTTGTACCACAGCATGGTAGCACCCAACCTGATGAGCGACATCGATGGTCGCTACCGCGGACGCGATCAACAAATTCACCAACTCGACAACTTAAAGGACAAACAATATACCGTCTTTTCGCTTTGGGATACCTACCGCGCCAACCATCCGCTTTTCACGATTATTGACCAAAAACGCACTGGCGCTTACATCCGCACTTTTTTACGTCAGTACGAAGAAGGTGGCGACCTACCTGTTTGGGAACTTGCCGCTTGCGAAACCGAATGCATGATTGGCTACCACAGCGTAAGTGTCATTTCAGACGCCTATATGAAAGGCATTCGAGATTTCGATGCCAACAAAGCGCTTAAAGCAATGGTGAGCACCGCCAAAGCCAATGAATTTGGCAAGTTGGCTTATGCCAAAAATGGCCTGATCAGCTCAGCCGACGAGCCAGAATCGGTGTCGCGCACTCTGGAGTACGCCTACGACGATTTCTGTATTTCCACCATGGCTGGCGCACTCGGCAATAAAGCTATCGCGCTTGAATTTGAGCAGCGCAGCACCAATTTCGTCAACCTCTTTGACCCCAATACCAAATTCATGCGCGCTCGCCGCGGCGCACAGTGGTATGGCCCCTTTGAGCCTTCAGAAGTCAATTTCAATTACACAGAAGCCAACTCTTGGCAATACTCACTTTATGCGCCACATCAGATAGAACTGCTGACTACCCTGCTCGGTGGCCCCGATTCATTGGAAACTTGGCTCGATCGCCTCTTTACCACCGACATGAAACTCAGCGGCCGCGAACAAGCCGACATCACGGGCCTTATCGGCCAATATGCACACGGCAACGAGCCTTCGCATCACATGGCCTATTTGTACAATTTCACCAATGCGCCGCACAAAACCCAACTTTATGTCGACCGCATTCTGAGTGAAATGTACCACAACGCCCCAGACGGCCTTTCTGGCAACGAAGATTGCGGCCAAATGAGCGCCTGGTATGTACTGAGCACCCTAGGTTTATACCCAATAGCGCCAGGCAAACCCGTATATCAAATTGGGCGCCCTCTCATGAACAGCGCCACCATCAAATTGGAAAATGGCAAAAGCATCCGCATCAATTGCTTTGATCAATCCATAGAAAACAAATACGTACAGGATGTATCATGGAATGGCCAGGTACTCGAAAAAATGGAAATCAGCCATGAGCAGCTCATGCAAGGAGGCATCCTTACTTTTGTCATGGGTCCGGAGCCCAAAACGCAAACTATCGCGCAAATACCATTGATCAACAAAGTGCCTGCCTTTTTTGCACCGGTGCCCTTTATCAAAACAGAACAGCGCGTATTTAACGATTCTCTATTGATAGAAATTGATGTTGTTCGCATTTCAGCCATGCAAAAGCAAATTGAAACAACCTTGTATTATCAAATCGATGGTCAAAAATGGCAACGATACCAGCAGCCTTTTTACATTCGCTCCAATACAAATATTTCTATCAAAGCAGGATACAAGGATCTACTCGTTAAAAGGCAAGGATTGAATTACTGGAGTACTGAAGTATCTTCTGCGTTCATTAAAAAAGACCCGAACGTCCAACTGCAATTAAAAAGCACCTATTCGAATCAGTATACCGCTTCTGGTAAAGATGCACTTATTGACGGACTAATTGGGGGCAACGAATTTAGAACAGGCGATTATCAAGGATACTACAATCAAGATGTCGTGGCCATTATCGAATTCGCAGAGAGCAGAACAATCGATGAGGTTGGCGTTTCTTTTATTAGAGATCAAAAAGCATGGATCTTTGCGCCGAGCAAAATTACCATCGAAGCGAGCTTGAACGGGACAGACTTTTTTGTGCTTACCCAGAAAGACTTACCAAAGGCCACATCTACAGACAAAAATCCGTTCAAAGATGAAGTTTTAGTTGAATTAGAACACGATAAACAATTAAAATACAAATTCTTACGCTACACAGTATCAAACCCAGGTCTACTCCCTTCTTGGCACTTAGGAGCGGGCAACCCTACTTGGTTGTTTATAGACGAGCTCTTGTATAAATAAGCGCCTAGCAAGAAAAAAAAACAGATTTAAACCAAAGGAATACGGCCTTTAACGATGCCGTAGGTCTGATCTATGGCGCCAAACTTTCTGTAAAAAGCGGCAATACTTTCTTGGTTAGAACCAATAAAATCTAGTGTTTGAAAGTTAAGGCTGAATTTTTCTAAAACGGCATCTATTAAAAAGGCCAAAGCACCTACTTTTTTACCGTCGTTGTTGAGTGTCCCTTTCATGAAATACAACTGGTCTTGCCACTTGAAAAACAGCCCTGCCGCTACTAATTGCTCTTGATCAAACGCGCCAAAGCAATACGCAGACTCCTTTGTTTGAGCTAGTGCTACTAATTTTTCCAAACGCCTCCATGCTGCAGCATTTAAATTCCCGAGGTTCTCCCCTTTTTGAGCGATAAAAAAAGCCTGGAATGTCGCGTAAGACACTTCGGCCAGTTTCAGTTCTTTTGCTTTTTTTAAACTGCGTTTGATGTTCTCAGAATAACCCTGACGAAGCTCATCGATGGGTTTACCTAATTGAAGCACTTGAAACTTACCCTTAGCTAAAGGAAATTGAAGGTCTTTTGACAGCGTCATATTTAAATGCAAGAAGTTGCTCTTCTTCAAAAAAGCAAGCAAAGCAGCTAAATCTTCTTTACAATTGCTCCCTATGATATCCAATGATCGGATAAAGAGCGGTTGTAAATAGGCACTGAGCCCCCATTTTTTCTGTACGGGGATTCTGAAGAGAATGCGCTCATCTTTATTTAATATATATTGCCATTGAAGGTGCAAGCAATCTTGAACCCAAACCTGCGCAAAAAAACCAAAACGAGGATCCGAAGCAACTATTTGCTCGTATTGTCGTCTAAGGTCAGGATGTTGAGCAAGCATGCGCATTTGTCACGAAGTTAAGTAAAGCAAAAGAGCAAGCAAGTAATCGTGTAACTTTTTTGCGTATTTTCGTTGAACGCAAACACAAATTAATTATTTCGATATACCATGAAAAAATTCCTTCACGTCGCCTTTGGTTTATTGGTAAGTGCAACCGCAATAGCCCAACAACCTGCTCAAAAAGAACAAGAATTCAAAACGCCTGAAGAGCGCGCTAAGTTCCAGACCGAAAAAATGGCCAGCGAGCTCCAACTTACTGCCGCACAAAAAGAGCAAGTTTACACCATCAATTTAGGTATCGCTCAAAAAAACGAAGGCATTCGCACCAGCACTTTTTCTGAAGAAGAAAAGCGCAGCATCATCAAATCTAACCGCGAAGCACAAATCGAAATGCTCAAAAATGTACTCACTGCTGCTCAGTTTGAAAAAATGAAAGCAGAAATGAAAGAACAGCACACGCAAGGTGGAAAGGTTCACAACGAAAAACATTGATGTACTCTCGATACAAAAAAAAAAAGGCTCCATTTGGAGCCTTTTTTTTTGCACAAAGTTTTTCACTTTAAAAAAGCGGAAAGTGTTTTTAAGATTTAATAAACTTGAAGGATTGCGCAACACCTGCACTTTGCATCTCAATCAAATAGAGCCCACTCGCCCAAGCGCTTGCATCGAGTTGGTATTTCCCGGCATTGATTTGCAGGGTTTGCAATAGTTGACCATTGAGGTTGCGCACATTAATTTGCACCTGCTCCTCATGGCTTTCTATATGCAGTACATCTAAAAACGGGTTTGGATAAACTTGTACTTGGAGTGCTGCAATTTCCTGCACACCAATATTACAATTGTTATTAGCTAAGGGCGTTGGAATGATAGTAGCGAAATCGAGACCTGCGTCTGGGCAGCGTGCGTAGGAAATATTGGCAATTTGTGGGCCAAATGCTACCTGATCATGTACATTGAAGCCGTGAGACAAATACACATACTCGCCGCCTGCGCTGAGTTTGAAATTGGCATGTAAACCAACTTGGCTAACATCGTTATCGGCCCAAACGAGCAAATAACCGTTGGCTGGAATACTTGTGCCGGCAGGAAATGCCCAAGCCATAAGGTTGAGCGGATCGTCAGAAAGGTAAAAACCAGCTAAATCGATAGGCGTATTCGTAGTATTGACGAGTTCGATCCAATCTTCGTCTTCGCCATTTAAGTCAAAAAGCAAAGAGTCGTTTGAAGCCAATACTTCATTGATCAGTAAAGAACCCACTGCCGGCGCAGGAAAAGTAACAGCAAGGGTATGAAATTCATGTTCGGCCCGCGCTGGTGAAAACAAGCCCGCATTAGCGTTTTCTGCATAGATATAGTATTCAAAGGTGAGGCCGTCAACTGGCACAGTGACGCCATAAATGTGATCTCCAGCAGCGCCGTCGTTATGGGCACCGTCGTCGTACATTTGAACGCGATTGAATTTCAGTTGATGGTTGCCACGGTAACCTAAATAAACTGTTGTTTCATTGGCGCAAGTTGTATTGATGTTGACTGTAGAACCGTAGATTAAAGGTGTTGAACTAGCGCCATAAGCATTGATGGAAGGCGCTTGTAATAAATAAGCTGCATTGGTGCTGAAAAACTGTGCGCGGGCATCCATTAGTGCTTTGATGCCTGGAATGCTACCTCCTCCGCCCGGGCCGCCGCCAGTTACGGCAGTAGTGAGGCCATTTAAAAACTGACTGTAGGTATAAAATTTATAAGGATCGGCTTGAATAGAGGAGTCAGCGAGGGTCATGAGGCTTTGCGCCCATGTTTCGTATTGGCCACTGGCAAACATTTCTTGCACCATGGTGCGGACGTGTGCCATGTACATGCGCTTATAGAGCGGATTGGCCATGATTTGTTTGATGAGCGGATGGTTGATTGAGGTCGAATTGGAAAAAGGATCCAGGGCAGATGGTGTAAAAGTGCCCGAACCTGTTCCGCCAGGAAAACCACCAAAACTCATGTTGACATCCCAAACGGTCGGCACAAAACGACCATTGGCATCCCAACTCAGGTAATAATTTTGACGAAAAGCGCCGCTGTAAGAATCGAGGTTGACCAAAACATTATTAAAAGCAAGCATCCAAATAGCCCGGTCGATATCGAGCAGTCCTTCGATGTTTTGAAAATCATTATTGAGTGTATTGCAAAGCGCCACCATGCGATTCCAGCCAAAATCAGATTGCAGTTCATAACCATTGAAATAAGCACTGCTATCGGCACCCAAATATTTGAGATCTGGACTTGTGCCACCGCCGGGCCCTGCCCCTCCTACCGGATTACATTTAAAATAAGTGTCGTTGGAATGGTAATAATGTGCTTGATTGAAGTCATCGGATATGGCTTCGTTATTGGTATAGACCCCACGATATTGGCCGTTGATGAATACCCGTGCAAAATTTGAACGCGGGCAATCCATATACTGCTCAAGGACCTGATACGAAAGGATTTCTCGGATCATAGACGGGTCTTTATAGCAATTGGAGAGTTTGATGTCTGTGATTCCGTTGTAGTCTTGGTTGTTTTTGATGGTGTTGAGCTCTATGCGCAAAGGATTTTTTTGATTACTTGGGTTGTAAGAGCTATTGCCTTTATAACGCACCCCACACGAGTCATAAGAAACCCCATTGATGCGCACGGAGTCGGCATAAATGTAAGTTTCTGTTGCTTCATTGGCGTCTAGTTGGGCATCCCAGTTGGTAAACGAAAAGAAAATTTCGATGACTTGTATGGTGTCGCGTTGGTAAAAATTTTGCGCATTGACATCAAAAAAAGAGCAGGTGCTAAAAAGTAAGAAGGAAAATAGAATGCGTTGCATAAAAATGGTTTTGTTTAAGTCGGAATCGAACGCCAATTAGTTGTAAACTTTTATCTTTGAAACATGAAGTTACCAATATTAAGTCTACTGAGCATCGGACTGCTCTTTAATAGTTGCGCGCAAACACCTCAAAAAAAGGAGCGCAAGCAAGAAGTTGTACAAATTCAGACCGAATTTGAATTACAAGATTTCCTCAAAGAAAACAAAGACCTTGACGCCGCTGTAGAAAAAGTATTTGCGAGCCTAGACGACACCGCAATTGTAGCTCAACTCATTATGCCCGCTGTTGGGCGCTTGGGACAAGAGAAAGCCACCATTGACCAACATATCAAAGACCGTATTATTGGCGGCGTACTCATGCTCAATGGCACCAAAGAAGGCTTCACTTCTTGGATCACCGACTTTGAAAAACAAAATGCCACCTACGGCAACCTTCCTTTCTTGTATAGTGCCGATGCGGAGCCGAGTTTGGTCAATCGCAAAATCATGGGCTCAACAATTGTGAAGAAAGCCAATGAGCTTAAGTCAATTGAAGAAGTACGCACTTGTGCCCAAACCATTTCCAAAGACCTCAATGACATCGGCATCAATTACAACTTTTCTCCTGTTGTAGACATGTCTCCGAACGCAACCGTAGGCTTTAGAAGCTTTGGTGCGGTTCCGGCCAACATCATTCCGTGGTCGGGTGCTTTCATTGAAGAAACGCAAGCGCAAGGCATTGTAGCCACTGCCAAGCACTTTCCGGGTCATGGCTTGGTTTCTGGCGACACCCACAAAGCACTGCAAGTAATTGACGGCGAGCTCAAAGAGATCCAAAACTACCCACCACTTATAGCACAAGGTGTTTTATCTATAATGGTGGCCCACATCGCCGTTCAAAACAACTCCAAATACAACACCAACGGCTTGCCATCCACTTGTTCAAAAGCAATTGTAACTGATTTACTCAAAACAGAAATGGGCTACAAAGGCCTTATTGTGACCGACGCCATGAACATGGGTGGTGTGGTTGCTGTTCCGGAAGCAGCCTACAAAGCGGTTGCAGCGGGTTGCGATATCGTACTAATGCCCGTAGACGCCAAAAAAGCACATACTGAGTTGCTGGCGCATTACCGCAAAGATGCCGCATTTAAAGCGCAAGTAGATGCCGCTGCCAAAAAGGTTATTCGAATGAAAATAGCGCTAGGCTTATTGAGCGCTAAGTAGTCAGGTATAAATCAATTAAACCCTCAGGAGCTTGAATATAGAGCTCCTTTTTTTTGCGCTCTACTTTTTGAATAAGACCGTCAAAAATAGGCACTAAGATTTCGGTGCCGTTCAGGTTGATTTGAAGCAAAGGATTGGCTGTCATGTCGATGACGTCTTCTACAACACCAATTGCACCAAGGGTGGTGTCGAAAACCTGGAAACCGATGATTTCGTGGTCGTAGAAAGAGCTTTGATCGAGCTCTGGCAATACTTCTAATGGTAAGTAGGCTTTTTTCTTTACCAAGCGCTGGGCTGCTTCTTCGGTTTCTACACCTTCAAATTTAACGGCCGCAAAGCCTTTGTTTTTGAGCTTGAAACCTTCGATAAAGAAAGGGGTGAGTTGGCCGTTGATATCGAGATAGAGGGCATCTAAACCCTGGTAATCGGCCGGATGTGTAACGTCTAAAAACAACGAAACTTCACCTTTGAATCCGTGAAGTTTCGCGATAAGACCTAAATAATAGCAATCTTGAATTTGCATATGCTTATTCAGCAGCAGCTTCTTCAGATGCTTCTTCAGCAGCAGGAGCTTCTTCAGCAACTACTTCTTCAGTTGCAGGAGCTTCTTCAGTTGCAGGTGCTTCTTCAGCAACTACTTCTTCAGTTGCAGGAGCTTCTTCGGCAACTACTTCTTCAGTTGCAGGTGCTTCTTCGGCAACTACTTCTTCAGTTGCAGGTGCTTCTTCAGCAACTACTTCTTCTACTTCTGGAGTGTTTTTGGCTAGTAATTCAGCAGCTTTTGCTGCGTTAGCTGCAACCTCGGCTGCCATGCGATCAGCTTTCGCTTTCTCTGCACCTTTTACTAGACCAGTAATTTTACCTTCGATTTTAGCTTCTTTGTCAGCTAACCATTGGTTGAAACGCTCTTCTACTTGCTCAGCAGTTAGTGCACCTTTTTTCACGCCGTTCAGCAAGTGATTTTTGTACAAAACTCCTTTGTAAGATAGAATAGCACGAGCAGTTTCGGACATTTCAGCTCCGGTTTGAACCCAAGCAAGTGTCGCATCGAAATCGATGTTGATTACTGCAGGATTAGCGGTTGGATTGTATGTTCCGAGTTTTTCGATGAATTTACCATCGCGTTTTGCACGGCTGTCAGCTGCTACCAAATGAAAAAATGGTTTGCCTTTTTTACCGTGTCTTTGAAGACGAATGCGTGTTGCCATTGTACTTTACAGTTTTGGGTCCGAAACCCAGGTTTATAAATAAGTGAATTAAGGGTGCAAAGATAGCATTTTTATTTGAATGCGACAAGTTGTTATTTTCCTTGTGCTTTGAAAACGATGATCACGGTGTAAAACATGATCTTGATATCGAGCGCTAAACTTCGGTTCTTCATGTAAATGAGGTCAAACTTCATGCGTTGGAGCATTTGATCGACGTTTTCGGCATAGCCATACTTGACCTGCCCCCAAGAAGTAATACCCGGGCGAACGCGGGTCAATTGCATGTATTGCGGCTCAATGGCGGCAATTTGGTCGATGTAATATTGGCGCTCCGGACGCGGACCCACTAAAGACATTTGTCCTAATAAGACATTGAAAAACTGCGGGAATTCATCGAGGCGTGTCTTGCGCATAAAACGCCCAATTGGTGTAATGCGCGGATCTCCTTCTGTCGAAAGTTGCGGACCCGATTTTTCTGCATCGGTGTACATGGTCCGGAATTTAATGATCTTGAAGCGCTTCCCGCCGCGCCCTACTCTATCTTGCAAGAAAAATATAGGACCTGGTGACGAAAACTTCACGGCAAACGAAGAGAAAATAAAAAAGGGAATCAATAACAAAAGCGCAATGAACGAAAATACGATATCCATTAGGCGTTTGACGGCTCTTTGCCAATAAGGCATGACATCCGGGTTGATTTCAATTAAAAGAGCACCATAGATGTTGGTCATGTCTACAGAACCGGCGAGGATGCTGTACATGTCGGGCAATACGCGGATGCGGATATTGCCGTTGTCTATGCGCGCCATAATGGATTGCAAGCGATCGTGGTCTGAACTTTCAATAGCAATGATGACTTCCTCTACCTGATGCGTGGCTAATGTCGCCTCTAAATCGGTCAGTTTTCCAAGATGAGTAAGGTGAGCAGAAAGCAGGTTGTCGCGCCCATTGACTTGTATGAATCCAACAAAATCATTGATCATGTTGGGTGCTGATAACAATTCGTTGTAAATCTCTATTGCCCGCTCATTACCGCCAATCATTAGTGTTTTAAATCCGTGGCCAACCGCTTTGATATATTTGATGAGTAGCGTCGTGAAAACAATGCGACCAAAAGATGTAAGACTCAGGTGGATGATGAACAACCAAATGGTGAGTTGGTAGTAATTTTGATAACTGCGGACTTCGTCGTCGAGTAATAAGGTGAAAAAGAGTACAATTGTTCCAAAAAACGAAGCTGCCAAACTAAGGTTGAGCACTTTTAAACGAAACAAGCGGCGTATTTCGTGATACGTGCCCTGGAGCATATAAAAAAGCAACCAAAAGAAAGGCAAAAACAAAATGCCCAACCAAAAATTCTGGTCGGCATGAAATGAGTTTCCTTCAATATGAACCTGACGCAAGTAGAAGAAAATACCCCAAGAACTACTTGCAGTGAATAAATCAATACAGACCAAAAACGCTATCCAAAAACGATCTTTCATTAAAAATAGACGACCTTAATGTTATCAATTAAGATGAAATTATTGGGGATTGTTGCATCGTGAAAGGCTCTAAACGCTTGGATGTAGTTGGTGTTGTTTGGCCCCGCAGTAATGACCTCGCTGAGGTAAATATAAATTTTCTTCCAACGCAATGCCGTTAAAGGACTTTTGTTCATGGTGATCATGGGGTTTTCATTGGTGCCATTGGAATTCACAAACAATAAGTAATTGGTAAACGGTACTGAATTACAGTAATCTATTTCCAACATGGCTTGTTTGTTTTTTGGTATGCTCAATTGTTGGTCTTGGTTGGTGTAGGCCACCCAGATGGAATCTTGGTCATTAAGTGCGACCTTTCCATAATAATTGCCATTGAACCATTTGAGCGTATCATTCACTAAAATCAGGTTTGCCGAGGAAGTATTCGGATCGTCGGTGAGGCGCACGTTGATGTCCTCAAAATCTTCGATCCAAAATGTGACATCATCTCTGTAGTGTGTTTTGGGCGCTATTGTTAATGTTTGATTTTTGATGAATACACCAGAGGTCTCAAAAGGAACCATATGCTCGTTGCGCATTTTGGTAGCCGCAACGCCATTAACGCGGATCGTGGGGTAAAGGCGAATGCTTGCGGATCCTTCCTTTAAAATTGGAATTTTAAACGGAACTTCAAAAACACCAATTAATTGCTCATCTACATAAACCCAAGCGTCTGTAATTTTGTGCGTGAGTTGACCCTCCTCTCCATTGAGCGCAGGATTGGCCTCGAGGGTCCATTCGCTGACTTCTAGCCATGCAGGGTCGGGATTATTTTTGACACAGGCGCTGAGGAGTAAGCCAAGAAAGAGCAAGTAGCGATAAGCCATGAAAACGGAACGATGAAAATGCATTTTTATTGTATGGATTGAATCGTATTTTGAGAAATATATGCCTTAGCGCTTGCTTCAATTTGCAAGGCTAATTGCAGGGCAGCGATACCTGCTTCGATATCAACACTCGGAACCAATTGTTGTACATAGCATTGTGCAAATTCGAGCCATTGTTGTTGCATGGCGTTGTGCGCTTGTTCTTGTAAAGTATTGTTTTCACCCGTGATGGATTGAATCGTGATTTCTTGCTTGATCAAATCGAGGTGATAGCTGGCTTGGGAGTCAGTAAGATCAATTGTTCTGGTTCTTTGCGCTGCAATTCTGGAGGCAAACAACTCAGCAACCATTCCGTTTGAAAAGGAGAGTTTGGCCCAAACTTCATCTGGATGCTCGCTGCGTTCTTGTTTGGCTACCACTTCAATTGTGTCGATAGCAACTTGATTCAAAGCGAGTGCAAGATCGATGTCATGGATCATTAAATCCAAAACAACCGATACTTCTGAACCTCGGAACTGAAAAGGAGCTGAACGGTTAGACTTCAACACCTGAACAGCCTCCCCTTTGATTTGGGTAAAGAGCGCTACGATGAGCGGATTGAACCTTTCGATATGCCCCACTTGAACCAACACCTGATGTTGTTCTGACAATACTTTGAGTTGCTGTGCATCGGATAGAAGGGAGCAAACTGGTTTTTCGATAAACACTGCTTTACCTGAGCTAATGGCCTGCGCTGCCAATTCATAATGTGCAGGGGTACTGGCGATAATAGCGACCGCATCGGCGTTTTGAAGGAGTTCTTGATACGAAGTAAAGATAGCAAACTGGGGTGCTTCAGACCTGAGTTCATTTGACCTATCTCTGTTGTGGTCAAAGACACCAGTGATTTGAAAATGCGCAGGTAGGTCTTGCAACACTTTGAGGTGTATGCGACCTAAATAGCCCAAGCCAACTAAACCGATGCGTATCATTGTGAATTTAAAGAATAAAAAAAGCCATTAATCGGAGGGACTAATGGCTTTGAGCTGATATAGTATTCAAACTTATTTTTTTACCGTATCGACAACCGCTTTGAAGGCTTCTGGGTGGTTCATGGCTAAATCAGCAAGTACTTTGCGATTGAGTTCAATACCACTTTTGTGTACGGCACCCATAAACTGTGAATAGCTCATGCCGTGAAGGCGAGCTCCCGCGTTGATACGGGTAATCCAGAGTGAACGGTAATTTCTTTTCTTTTGTTTACGTCCGGAGTACGCATAAACAAGCCCTTTTTCAATGGCGTTTTTAGCGACGGTCCAAACATTTTTACGACGACCAAAGTATCCTTTGGCCAATTTCATCAAGTTCTTTCTGCGAGCTCTTGATGCGACGTGATTTACTGATCTTGGCATATTTTCTAAATTTTTTGGTAGGGAGTGCTTCTAGGAAGACTTCAGGAACTCAGTACCGGGTTCTACAATTTATTAACCGTTAAGGGACTATTTCATGCACAATTGCAATTTGACATTTGAGAGGTCAGCATCGTGAACCAATCCGGCGTGCGTAAGATTGCGCTTACGTTTTGTAGCCTTTTTGGTCAAGATGTGGCTCTTAAATGCATGCTTGCGCTTGATTTTGCCACTTCCAGTGATGGTGAATCGCTTCTTTGCACTGGATTTTGTTTTCATTTTAGGCATTTGACTTGCTTTTTTTGTGTTAAACTTCTATATCAGCTTCTTATTTCTTTTTTGGGTTGATCATGAGGATCATTTTTTTACCTTCTAGTTTGGGTAGTTGTTCTACCGTACCGAGGTCAGCGAGTTCTTGGGCAAACTTGAGAAGTAAGATCTCGCCTCTGTCTTTGAACACGATGGTTCTTCCTTTAAAGAAAACGTAGGCTTTCACCTTACTGCCTTCTTCGAGGAATTTTTTAGCATGGGCTAATTTGAAATCGAAATCGTGGTCGTCGGTATTGGGACCAAAACGAATTTCTTTCAAAATAACTTTACTTTGTTTGGCTTTCAGTTCTTTTTGTTTACGCTTTTGGTTGTAAATGAACTTTTTGTAGTCCAGGATTTTACAAACAGGAGGCGTAGCGTTTGGAGAGATTTCAACAAGATCCATGTCTTGCTCCTCAGCCAAAGCGATTCCTTGGGCAACGCTCATGACTTGTGGTTCTTCTCCTTCGATAACAAGGCGGATTTCAGACGCATAAATCTTTTCATTGATGCGATGCTGAGCAGCCTCTTCTCTTTTTACAAATGGTTTTGAATTTCTTCTCATTCAGTAGTTAGTTCAACTTAAGCCAGTTCTGCGGAAATTACTTCCTGAACTAAGTCCGCAAATTTGTTCAGGTCCATGCTGCCGTGGTCTCCGACGCCGCGTTGTCTTACTGAGATAGTATTTGACTCGGCTTCTTTTTCTCCAACGATGAGCATGAAGGGTAATTTATTGAGTTCTGCATCGCGGATTTTCTTTCCGATTTTCTCGTTGCGGTCGTCAATAAGTCCGCGAATATCGGAATTATTTAGGAATTCTGAAACTTTTTCTGCGTACTCGTTGTATTTATCGGAGATTGGCAAGACAATAAATTGCTCTGTGGAGAGCCAAAGTGGAAAATCGCCGGCGCAGTGTTCGAGCAAAACTGCCACAAAGCGCTCCATGGAACCAAAAGGTGCGCGGTGGATCATGACTGGGCGGTGTTTTTGGTTGTCGGCGCCAATGTACTCGAGCTCAAAGCGTTCAGGAAGATTGTAGTCGACCTGGATGGTGCCTAGCTGCCACTCTCGACCCAAGGCATCTTGAACCATGAAATCTAGCTTAGGTCCATAAAAAGCAGCTTCGCCGTATTCGACAACCGTTGGCAATTCTTTTTCTGCTGCTGCCTCGATGATCGCTTGTTCGGCACGCTGCCAGTTTTCTTCAGAACCAATATATTTAGCGCGATTGACTTTGTCGCGCAGCGAAATTTGCGCTTTGAAATTCTCGAATTTGAGCGTCTTGAGTACATACAAAACGATGTCGATGACGTTCTTGAATTCTTCTTTGACTTGTTCTTGGGTACAGAAGATATGGGCGTCGTCTTGGGTAAAGCCGCGCACGCGGGTAAGGCCGTGGAGCTCGCCGGATTGTTCGTAGCGGTATACGGTTCCGAACTCGGCAAAACGCGCAGGCAAGTCTTTGTAAGAGCGGGGTTTGCTTTTGAAGATTTCGCAGTGATGCGGGCAGTTCATTGGCTTTAAATAGAACTCTTCGTTAGGATCTGGGGTGCGGATTGGCTGAAAGGAATCGGCGCCGTATTTTTCGTAGTGACCAGAGGTGACATAGAGTTCTTTGTTGCCGATGTGCGGGGTAATGACTTGTTGGTAGCCCGCCTTGCGCTGTGCTTTTTTAAGGAAGTTCTCTAGGCGTTCGCGCAATGCAGCTCCTTTAGGCAGCCAAAGGGGTAAGCCCTGCCCTACTTTCTGGCTAAATGTAAATAATTCGAGTTCTTTACCCAGTTTGCGGTGGTCGCGACGCTTGGCCTCTTCTAGTCTTTCGAGGTGCTCGGTGAGCTCAGCTTGTTTCGGGAAAGTAATGCCGTAGATGCGGGTAAGTTGTTTGTTTTTTTCGTCGCCGCGCCAGTAAGCACCTGCGATGGCTGTTAATTTAACTGCTTTGATGGAGCCGGTGTCTGGAATGTGAGGGCCACGACAGAGGTCGGTGAAGTTTCCTTGTGTATAGAAGGTAATGCTGCCGTCTGGTAGGTCGGCGAGGAGTTCTAGTTTGTAGGGATCTTGTTTTTCTTCGAAGTATGCGATGGCAGCGGCTTTGCTGATTTCTTGGCGAACAAAAGGATTTTTGAGCTTCGCGAGCTCCTTCATTTTTTGCTCGATTTTTTCGAGGTCTTTCTCGGAGATGCTGTGCTCCATGAGGTCGACGTCGTAATAGAAACCGTTGGCAACTGGCGGACCAATTGCTAATTTGATACCTGGATAGAAAAACTCGAGTGCTTCGGCCATTAAGTGGGCCGAGGAGTGCCACATGGTGGATTTGCCTTCGGCATCGGACCAAGTGAGGAGTTGTAACGTGCAGTCTTGGGTTAAAGGCGTGCTGGCATCTTGGACTTGGTCGTCGATACGGGCGGCTAACACATTGCGAGCCAAGCCTTCTGAAATAGATTGGGCCACTTGCATGGCGGTTGTTCCGGCGTCATACGTACGAATGTTGCCATCCGGAAAAGTAACTTGAATAGACATAACTTAATAAATGAGGTACAAAATTACAAAAAATGCTGCAGATGACAGCTATTTGTTGTGCTTGTGCAAGGCAGCTTGGAGATCGGCTTGCATGGCGCGAATTTGGCTTCCGAGCGCTGCGTGATCGAGTTGGATGTCTGGTAATTCTTTGGAAATATAAGAGACAAAACGCCAAACCTCTAGGACTTCATGGACGGGAACCTCAAAGGGCGCATAGAGTGGATTGGTAGAACTAAGGCGAAGGATTTGCTGCTCTTGGAGTAGGTTTTGTACATATTTAAAGACGATGCCGTCTTCTTTGGTGACCACCACGCAGGCTGTATTAGAAGGCAGGCGCAGCCAGTCTTGGACGAACTCGCCCACGACGTAGGAGCCATGAACAACTGGCGGCATGGAGTCTCCGATGATGGGGAATGCGCGGTATTTGCGGTCTTTGGAGAGAAAAGGCAAACGCAGGGTTGGTAATTCTTGGAGGTAGCTTGGGTCGGCGTAGCCGCTGGTGTAGCCCGCACTGACCTTTTCGGAGATGAGTTCGATTTCTTCTTCGTTTTGGGTATTGACCACCGTGGTGAGGACGCGCAGGTGCTGCCCACTCGCCTCGCCTTTCCAAGCACCTTGGTGCGCGTCTAGCTCGGCAACAGAAAGTTGGTCAAGCTGCTTGGATAAAAGAACCTCTAGAGGTAGTTTTTCAGCTTGGGCCAATTGAAGCAAGAGCTCTAAACTTGGCTGCGCTACTTCGTTTTCGTAGCCACTATAGGTAGAGCGATTGAGGCCGAGGTCTTGGGCCATTTCTTCTTGAGATTTGCCTTTTCTTTTGCGTAAAAACTTGAGATTTTGAGCAATATGCATAGCGGGTGTTGTTTGCTCAAAAGTAAACAAAATAATCAATATCTCATCAAAATGATGGTTATTTTTTAATCAATTATTTTATTGCAAATTATTGAGCTTCAAATCTGTAGGATATCCAGCCCGTGGCCGTGCCGTCGCCCGCACTAAATCTAGAAAGCTTGGCGTATTTGAGCGCTTGTTCAATCATGCAAGGACTTGCGTTCTTGCTCTTGGAGGCCAGATAATTGACCTCGCTCACTCTTCCGGCAGCATTGACTTCAATTTGCAGATAAACCAAACCACTGGCATTGAAACCACAGGTGTAACCAGGGTTTCTGACATACCAAGTGTTGTTCTCAAATGCACTGCGTTTGTTGACGCTGAAATCGACCATAACGGCTCCGGCATATTGATTGGGTTGCGCCGTGCCAGTGGAGGAAGATGTTTGCGGTGTTTGCCCTTGTTGTTTGAGCTGCTGTATGCGTTTGTTGCTCTCTTGCACAATGCGCTCGCGTGCTGCAGCACCGCCCGTTTGGGCAAAAACCTCAGCTTCGAAGTCGCGGGCAGTTTGTTCGGGGTTGCCTTGGGTAGATCCGCCTGTTTGCGCAGACCAATTTTCATAGGAGGCAGGCCGCGAATCGTTGGCGTCTCGGGCTACACTACGCAATTCAGCGCCTTGTTGCTGCACTTGTATTTCTTGACGGATTTGTTCTTTTTCTTCTTGGGTAACCTCTTCTAAAGCCACTTCGTACAAGCCCTCATTGGAGAGCAATTCTTCTTTTTTAACAGTGGTGAGTTCTAGATAGACAAATGAGCACACATACAAGCTGAGCACTACAATTAGTGCTTTGAGGTAATGTTCAGACTGAATTTGCCTTGGATTCATGGTTGGAGCTGAACTATTTTGTTTTCAATTGGCAAATAATAAGAAAGTCCGGATGCGTTGGTCAGTTGAAAAGTGCCGTCGTCTAACCTTACAATGCGTTGATATGCGCAAGGAATCAGTGGGCTGCCATCGGTATTATACACTCCTAAACCCTCTTGATTTTCCACCAAAAAATAACTTGTTTCGAAACGCTTAATGGTTTTAAAAGTAGGACTCAACAACCACTTGTTTGCGCTAAACAACAAACCTACGCCCTCATTCGATTCTACTAGGAATCCAAATGGCGGAAACGCGACAATTTGCTCGTAATTGAGTGGCAATGCAATTTTGGAATCGAGTGCAACCAAACCCCATTTGCCATTTTGTTGTACTGGCCACAAACCATTGTATACAGCTTGCGCTGCGTCATAGGTGTTTTTAACCAAAACCTTACCTTTCGTATCCATTAAACCGAGTTTTGCTGCTTTAGAAAAGACGGCAATACCGTCTTTTGAAAAAGAAGCCAGTTCCGCTGCATTCAAAAACCAGTCCAAACTGTTTATTTCTAAACGCTTACCTGTTGTATCAAAATACTGCAGGGCCTTGCCAAGTTTGGCAAAAATGACTCCGGAATCATTTGAAAAAATAATATCGTCGTATTTAATAGGAAGCACACTTTTACCCTGTTTACTAAGCCCAACTTTACCGTTTTTATCAATGCGATGGTATTTTGAAACTACTTTGGGCTCAACTGTTTCAACCTGGGTGGATAACGCACTTAACGTTTGTTGGAGTTCTTCCCATTGCAGTGCTTCTTTTTGCAACAACTGACCTTGATTATTGAAAATATAATAACCAGCGCTGTCTTCGGCAACAAAACCCTCAGCACTCTTGGAAATATCGAGGTACTTCAGAGCTATAATGCTTTCGTTCTTTTTATTGATCAGGCCAAAAAGCTCATTTTTGGAGACAATCGCCAAACCTTCGTAAAAAGCACTCGCATCTTCGTATTGTGCCGCGATGATCTGCTTTCCTTGATGATCCATATAGCCGAAGCTACCGTTCTGAATAAAAGGAAAGAGTTTTTTGAGTAGTAAATCACCGTCCGAAGCGAGGTCTTCTAAAAAAGGATACGCAGGGTAATCGACTTTGAATTGCGCCAATTTCTCTACGCTGTAAGGCTGCATGTAGAGGCGGTAAATTTGCTTCCAGGCCTGGCCAGCTTGAGGTGAATCCGAATAGTTTTGAATAAAGCGCGCAAATGTTTCAAGGGTGCCAATTTGTGCATATTTGTTATAAAGCCGCTCCCAAGCTTTCCCTGCGTATGGATGCTCGGGGTACTGAGCAATGAAATCTTTTAATTCTGCTTCGGTGTCGTGCTGTGTGCGCTCTTGATACAATAAGAGGTCGTAGTTGGCTTTTGCCTTTTGCTGCTGTACCGCATTCGGATACATGACCAGAAAAGCCTGCATAGCAGAAGAACTTTGTGCCTTAAGTGCATTGTCAAATGCAAGTGAATCGCGCAAAGCAACTACTATTTTTTTGTAGTCTGGGTACTTCTGACCATAGCGCTCCATGTACAACTCGAGTGCTTCGATTTGAGGCGCGCGAGTTGCCACTTGCAATTCGCTTGTGGCCAATTGATGAAATAGCTGTTGTGCCGTGTTGTCTTGGAGTGCTAAATCGGTTTGCAATTTGGTTTTCGACTTTGCATTGAGTGTGGCATAAGCACCTTCAAAAAAAGTGAGATAAGCAAAAGCGCTATCGGCCTGGTAGCCAAATGGTGTAAGGTAATAATTGGATAGTCCAAAAGCAGCGCAAAGACTGTCTTTTTTGAGCTCTTTGTAAAAATAGGTTTTGGCGGTTCCGAAATTTGCTTGAGAGAGTGCTGCCAATCCTTTTTGGGTGTTTTTCTGCGCGTTCAACGCAGCGCAACAAAAGACAATTAACGAGACACAAAAATACTTTTTCATGAATGCAGTAAATCCTTGAGTTCTTGCGGCACCAAACAAACGGGTATTGGCTGCATTTTGTGCAAATTAGCGCGGTGGTAATTGGTATAGATGGTCAGGACCTCTTTTTGACGTGCGTTAAGTTGGGTGGTGTCACCGCTGTAGGTCATGGCCCATTCGAGCTCTGGGTAAGTGGCGCCAATTTGGTCTTCATCGGAGCGGCCGTCTTCCCATAAGCCATCGGTTGGTGCTGCATTTTGGATAGAAGCAACAATACCAAGTGCTTTTGACAAACCAAAAACTTCTGTTTTCATGAGATCGGCAATTGGACTGAGGTCTACCCCGCCGTCGCCGTATTTGGTATAAAAACCAACACCGAAATCTTCGACTTTATTGCCCGTTCCTGCAACCAAACAGGAGTTGGCCTGCGCCACCGCATAAAGCGTAGCCATGCGCAAGCGCGCTCGTGTGTTGGCCATGGCGAGCGGCTGCGAAATGGAATCTAGCGGAAGAGCCGTCTCTAAAGTTTCAAAAGCTAGCGTGAGGTCTATGGTTTGCACACTGACGTTTGCAAAGCGCTTTTGTAAATCTTGCATATGCTCGTTGGCGCGCTCAAACTCGGCTTTGGTTTGCCGAATTGGCATCGTGACGCAGATGGTTGGGGCGCCTGTAAGTGCACAAAGTGTGGAGGTAAGTGCGGAGTCGATTCCGCCGGAAATCCCAATTACAAAGCCTTTGGAATGTGCAGTTTGGAGGTAAGCACTTAACCAAGAAACAATATGTGAAGCGAGTGCATTCATCTAGAATAATAAGGTCAGCTTGAGATGTGCTTGATTCAAATTAGCTTGGTTTCGGAAATAATTTTGAACAAGGGTGCTTTGGTCCAGTGTAAAAAGCGTGTAGTTTTGCTCTTTACTGGTTAGGTGTAATGGCATGAATCCGTAGTTGTAGCCAATTTCTGCGACCAAGCAGGTAGAGCCTGAGAAATTCCACTCGACGCCTGCACTCAAACCAATGCTTGCATTGTAGAAAAATAAGTCTTTAGAAACGCTCATTCCTACGTTTTCTTTCAGATCTGGCGGAAGACCACCTGAAATATCAACAACGGAACCGATGTCGCTGACGGTGTTGGTCAATAAAAAACGATTGCGCAAACCGAACTTGAAGAGGCCACGAAAATCGCCGATGAAATCTGTTCTGAAGGTCAGACCTATTGGAAGCGAAAGATAGAGTGGTTCGTAGGTGCGCTCCAGCAAATTGAAGTAGAGGTCGGTAGTTACGGTTTCGTCTTTGGTTTTGATTTGTTTGTCCGTAAAGCGATAAAAGACATCGTTACCAGTTACTTTATAGTTGATTTTTTCAATGTCAAACTCTAGACCGGCGGTCAGGGCGATGTTTTGCGATTCTTTGGACGCTTTGGTAAATGTTACGCCAAAGGAAGAAGAAAATCCGGCTGAACTGCTCAAAAGGTCTGTTCCCATTACAGGCATGTTAAAGCCAACTGATCCGGTGACGCCGCCTTGTAACTTTTTTTCAGAGACGGCCTGAGCAAAACTAGAGGTGTAATTTGCGAGAATGAATGCACAAATTAATGGGAGTTGAAAACGCAGTGATTTCATGTTGCCTTATTAATGTTAATTTTGAACAAAAATAACAATATTCATGATACGCAAGTTCAGTCTTCTAGTCCTGCTCATCGGTCTTTTTTCTTGTCAAGAAGACCCCTACAAGGTAGATTTAGAAAACGTCAAACATGTTGTCCGCTACCACAACCTAGATTCTGCTTTTCGTTACGCACACAGCAACCAACAGCGCAAGCTCATCACCGATCTCCTCAAAGAAGATTTCGACCTCTCGCAATTTTGTTTTCCCTACGCTTTACAAGTCTCGACCAAAACAGATAGCGCCTTTCTCAATGGCCTTCAGCGCACCTATGCGCACCCTTTCAATAAAAAAGTGAGCCGTGCGCTCGACCAACGCAGCAAATGGCGCTACACAACTTTTGCTCAAATTGAAGCCGGATTGAAACGACTGCATCATTTAGCGCCAAAAACGCCTGTAGCTAAAGATGTCTACTTTACCTACACACAGTTTGCAGCAAGTGCTTATGCCTCACCTAAAGCCATTGTTTTGGGTCAGGAACGCTATTTAGGCCCAACGCATGGCGTAATTGCTTCTTTACCTGCCCAACAATTTTACGGCTGGATCAAGGAAGGAATGGAACCGCAATACGCTACCTCCGATGCCCTGCTTATTTGGCTCAGCACCAACGTGCTCAAAGCAACCGATGAAAACCTTGCCTCCGAAATGATCCGCTGGGGTAAACTTTTAGCAATCTTAGAAATCATCAGTCCGGAAGTGCAAATGCACAAGCACTTGCGTTATTCCGAAGCCGATTACCAATGGGCACTCAAAGCCGAACGCGGTTTTTGGGAATATCTCGTCGACCAACAATTTTTATTCAAGACCGACCAAGAACTCAATATGAACCTTCTGAATGAAGGGCCCTATACCATTGGCTTGCCTCAAGAAAGCCCAGATCGCATGGGGCGCTTCTTGGGCTATAGAATCGTCAAGCAATACATCGAAGCCAATGAACCCAGCATTTCTGCTTTGCTGCAAACGCCTTATCACCAAATTCTCAAAAAATACGAAGTACCCCAATGAGTGACCAAATCGTAAAAACCTCCGAAATCAATATTCAAGTTGGCCTCAATGCCAACCAACTGCCTTTGCGCATGCTTTGGTCTGCTAGCGATGGCCAAATAGACAACGCCGAAGCGGCTGCCTTCCTCCTATCCATTTGGGATCCGAAGTCAAAAAACACCATGAAAATCGACCTCTGGACCAAAGACATGACCATCGAGGAAATGAAACAGTTTTTTCATCAAACACTGCTCACCATGGCCGATACCTTTGAAAAAGCCACTGGCGAGCACCTCATTTCAGAAGATCTCCGCGACTACTGCTACCACTTTGCCGACAAAATGAACATTTTGCCTGAATAATGGAATTTGTCTTGACCAAGATGGAAACTCAATTAGAGGATCCTATCCACTATTTTCTAAGGACACCTGATACCAAAATTGCGCTACATCCTTTTTTAGGAAAACAAATCTCATTTCATTTTACAGGACGCATTTTTTGCAGCGCTTGTCAAAAGAAGATCAACAAAACGTTTGGCGAAGGCTTTTGCTTCAGTTGTTTCTCTAGTGCTGCTGCAGCAAGCCCTTGCATTTTACGACCTGAGCTTTGCCAAGCACATCTTGGCCTTGGCCGCGACCCGATCTACGAAGAAAAGCACCACAACCAACCTCATTTGGTGTACTTAGCACAAACCGACCAATTGAAAGTTGGTATTACGCGCAAAACACAAATGCCTACGCGCTGGATAGACCAAGGAGCAGCTGCAGCAATTGTGCTTGCAGAGGTACCCAACCGTTATTTATCTGGCGTACTTGAGGTAGCCCTCAAAACACAGTTTTCGGACAAAACCAATTGGCAGCACATGCTCAAAAACACTGCTTTTGACGGCCCCGACCTCCTCGATCAAAAATGGGAACTCGAAGAAACACTGCCCTCTGACCTCACACAATATTGGACCGAAGATGAAAAGATATGGGAGTTTACTTACCCTGTCTTGAGTTATCCTACCCAAGTGAAATCCTTATCTTTGGACCAAACACCATTCATTAAAGGTACACTCACGGGCATCCGAGGACAGTATCTTTACATCGATGAGTCGTTGGTGATCAACATCAGAAAGCACACAGGTTATCAAATCAAATGGGAAAACTAATTCGAAAAATACTCGACCTCTTGTATCCGTTGTTTGCACGTTTTTTCGACAAACAAACCTATTACTATGCAGCTTGTGGCGGGGCTAACTTAGTTTCTAGCTGGGTTTTCTTTTATTTGTTTTATCAATTTTTATTTGAAAAACGCATCTTCAATATTGCATTTGCAGCAAATACGTACGTAGTTTCTGCATACACCCTGAGTTCCCTACTCTGCTTTGTTCTTGCTTTCACATTAGGGTTTTTACTCAATAAATATGTGGTGTTTACCGAAAGTCAGTTAATGGGTCGAACCCAACTTTTTAGATATGCGGTGAGCTCTGGCCTCACTTGGCTATGCAATTACCTGCTTTTAAAAATACTAATTGAAAACTTACAATTTTACCCTTCTATCGCGAATGTCTGCGCGAGTGCTTTTGTGGTGCTGCTTTCCTACTTTTTACAGAGAAAGTATACGTTCAAATAACTAATTGCAAACAACTGTATCGAAAAAGGGCGAATAAGCGACCCAAATACCGAGCGCACCACCTTCTATGTTGGTCGGGATATTTGTGGGCACGGCAAAAGGACTTCCACCAGAATACATTTGATTGTATTTCTTCTCAAAGTAGTTGTATTCTTTCATACCTAGTTTAGATAACTTCACTACAATGGTATCGCCTTGTTTAAAGTAGCCTCTATACGGGTTGTTTTGAGTGGTGTCTTGGAAACTCATGGGGTTCTCGTAGGCCAATTCAAAAGTAAGACCATTGAAAAATTTGTCGTTGAAATAAGGATTGAAAGTTTTGGAGAATTGAAAATCTTGTAGATATTTGACCTCCCACAAATAAGCATCGGCAGTGCTTGATGGATCGCTGAGCATGGCCCAAGAAAAACCGCGGTCTGTAAAGTTGCCTTCTGGCTTCCAATACGTGGAATCTAAAGCGACTGGCGTTTGAATTTTAGAACTCGCCGAATATTGCTTTCCTTCATGGGCAATTTGCAGCGTGTAGGTTTTGCCTACTTCGCCTAGCATATTCAATGAAACGTAAGCGCAAAGGTGCAAATTGACTAAAATTTCGGCTGGAATACCAAAAATACCTTCTGCCACTTGTTCCAAGCCCGGAGGGAGGTCGTCGGTGCAAATTTTAGTTAAAGTGTCGGTTTGGGTACCGTCAGACATCAAGACAATTGCGTCGTCGACAAAACTATTCAAGTACGATTCAAAATTGGTACTCGAATACACATTTGCACTTTTGGAAAGCAAGACAATAGCAGGCTGCCCTGTTTCGATGCGACCGTCTACAACCAACTGTTCTTTGTAGCCGGGGATGTCTATTTGAACTTCTTTGGTACAACTCCACAAAAATGAGAGCACCAAAACAAAGCTGGTGTATTTTAAAATTCGAAGTTCCATGTGACGCTAGGTATAATTGGGAATAAAGAGACTTGTTTGACACTAAGGGAGAAATTGCCACTCATGAAATCGCCGTCGTTGTCTACGTAGAGAAAGAACGGATTGAGGCGGTTGTAAACGTTGTAAATAGAGAAAGACCAATTGCTGCGATAGGTTTTCTTGACTTGGATTTCTTGGCCGGTTGCTGGGTCTGTTTTGGTTTTATAAGCTTTTCCGTAACGGGTAGCGCTGAGGTCTAGGCGGTGATATGGCGCCATGCGCGTGGAGTTGCGCGGACCATACTGAAACAAAAGGTTTTGATCTTGCACATACCAACTTGCCGGAAGCGTGAGGGTGTTGCCCGTTGCGTAAATAAAGCTTGCGCCGAAAGTCCAGGTGTCGTTTGGTTTGTAGGTTCCAACGAGCGTGAGGTCGTGGCGTCGGTCGTATTTAGCAGGATACACATTCCCTTCGTTAATGTCAGGAAAACGGCGCTCGGTTTTGGCCCAAGTGTAGCCGATCCAGCCGGTAAAGGCGCCTTCGGTCTTTTTCAAAAAGAATTCTGCACCGTAGGCCCAGCCATCGCCATAAACCAAAAGGTTGTCCGTGTTGTCATTGACGTTGTCGCCTGGCAAGGCACCTTCTTTGAATTCAATGAGGTTTTTCATGCCTTTGTAATAGACTTCAACAGAAGCTTCGTAGCGGTCTTTGTCAAAGTTGCGGAAGTAACCAATGGAGGTTTGAAAACCGCGCTCTGGCTTTGCTTGGTCGGTGGTCGGGAACCAGATGTCGGTTGGCAAAGAAACGGCGCTAAGAGTAACGAGGTGAACGTATTGGTAGTTGTAGGCGTAGCCCGCTTTAATGGAGCTGTTGTCTGGCAATAAATAACGGAAAGAGAAGCGCGGTTCTAAACCTTGGTAAAAGGCAATGATGTCTTTTCTGGTATAAGATACAATGCTATCGGGCTTGGAAATGCCATCGCCTTTGATGTAGCGATCAAAGGGCCCGACATGAGCAAAGGTGCTGTAGCGCAAACCCGCATTGATGCGTAGCTTGTCGTTGAGATCGAATTCGTCGAGGGCGTAAAGTGCGGTTTCGTGAGAATACAAATGCTGCGCAGATCCGGTATTGAAAACAATGGTGTCGTTTTGTGCAGAAAGACTCGTTGGCGTGAAGTCGTGGTAGGTATAGAGCCCACCCCACTTGATGCGGTGTTTGGGGTTAGGGAAATACGAGAAATCTACTTTGGCAGTGTAGTCGCGGATACCGGAAGTGAGCGCCACGCGAAATTCGTCTTGGGTGGACGCAAATTCAAAGTTGTAGTCAGAATAAGAAAGAGTGGTATTCAAGAAAAGCTTACTTGTGAACAAATGGTTCCAGCGCAAGGCAGCGATGCCATTGCCCCAAGGCATATCAACTCTGAAACCTCCGTTGTTGTCTTTAAAAGAGAAGATATCCTTGCCGTAATAAGCACTCAAATAAATGCGGTCTTTATCGGTGAGTTTGTAGTTGAGTTTGGCATTGAGGTCGTAGAAGAAATAACCTGAGCCGGCAAATGGAGAGGTGTCTGAAATAACGGCCTTGGCGAGGATATCGATGTAGGTGCGGCGGGCAGACACCACAAAAGAACCGCGGTCTTTTTTGAGCGGACCTTCGACAGTAAGTCGCGATGAAATGACACCGATTCCGCCTTTGACTTTGAATTTTTTAAGGTTGCCTTCGTTCATGTTGACCTCTAACACAGAAGAAAGCCGACCGCCGTAGTTGGCAGGCATGCCTCCTTTGATTAAGTTGACGCTATTGATGGCATCGGCATTGAAAACCGAAAAGAAACCAAACAAATGAGCAGCGTTGTAAACCACGCCTTCGTCGAGCAACACTAAATTTTGATCGGGGCCACCACCGCGCACATAAAAACCTTGGCCGCCTTCCGAAACAGACGACACACCTGGCAAAAGTTGCAACGTTTTTACGACGTCTACTTCGCCCATAAAAGCTGGTAAGGTTTTGACCTGATCCATTTTGAGCTCCATTTGACCTAATTTAGCAGAGGTGACGTTCTCGGAACGCTTACCCGTAACTCTTACCTCTTGGGTTTCCTGCACAGCCATTTCTAGCTCGAGACTGATGGTTTGATTGCTTTTTAAATCGATGGTTTTGAGCACTGTAGCAAAACCGTCACAGCGGTATTCAATTTGGTAGTTTCCGATAGGCAGCGTTAAACTGTAGAAACCATAATTATTCACAACGGTTCCGGTCTTGAGTTCTTGAACAAAAATACGAGCTGTACCAAGTGCTTCGCCGCTTCGAGCGTCAGTGATGTAGCCACTTACAGTTGCTTTTGTTTGGGCAAAAATCAGAAAGGAAAAGCTGATAAAAAGGAGAGTAAAAATCGATTTCATAGGAGAATAAGTCTTTTGAGACGTTGGCGCGCTGCAAAGGTAACACCTTCATAACAACAAATACCGCCAAAAGGTTGGATTTGATGAATGATTCTTACAGATGTTTGTAAATTTGAAACATGGAACCTACTTGTTTTTATTGGCAACACCATGAATTAGGCCCTGTTCTGGGCGTTGGTCTGACCGCTGAACTCAAACTAGACCACCAATTTGACCAAACGCTTGTTCAAGATTTTATGGCCGCACACAAGGGCCATTACATTTTTGGCTACCTCTCCTACGATTTAAAGAATTCTTTTGAAGCCTTAGCGTCTGAAAATCCGGAAAAGTTGAACTTTCCCGCACTGCATTTTTGGGTACCCGAAAGCTTGTATCAGCTCAAAGAAAAGCCGAGTTTGATTTGGGGTCTTGCACAGCAAGAAAATCAAGATTTAGCTCAGAAATTTCTCGACTTATTTGAAGATAAAAATTCAAGAATTAGCGCTAATTTTCAGGCAAGAACAACAAAAAATAGATATGTCGATCAGTTTGAAAAACTCAAAAATGCACTGCAAAGAGGCGATATTTACGAAGTGAATTATTGTCAAGAATTTCATATTGAAAATCACGAATTAGCGAACCCAGTTGGTCTGTTTGGACGCCTAAGTGAACTCACCAAAGCCCCACATGCGGCATTTCTTCAAACCAACGACCATGTGGTGCTCTGCGCAAGCCCAGAAAGATTCATGCAAAAAAAAGGACCTCTTTTGCGCTCAGAACCCATCAAGGGAACAGCACCTAGGTCAGAAGACAAAGCACAAGACCAGCAAATAGCAACAGCACTGCAGAACAATCCGAAAGAACGCGCAGAAAACATCATGATTGTAGATTTAGTGCGCAACGACCTTTCCCAAATTGCGGCCAAAGACAGCGTAAAGGTGGACGAACTCTGCGAAATCTATAGTTTCGAGACCGTACACCAAATGATTTCTAAAATCAGTTGCCAAATAGACAACTCCGTTGGCTTTACCGATATTTTAAAGGCTTGCTTCCCAATGGGTAGCATGACCGGCGCACCCAAAATTGCCGCCATGCAGCACATCGAAGCGCACGAAGATTTCAAAAGGGGACTGTATTCTGGCAGCATTGGCCTTATGGAGCCCAACGGCGATTTTGACTTCAATGTGGTGATCCGTAGTTTACTCTACAACCGCAAAACACAGTATTTATCTTGTGCTGTGGGCAGCGCCATTACCATTGGTGCCAATGCCGAAGACGAATACCAAGAATGTTTGCTCAAGGCAGAAAAACTGATCCATGGCCTCAGGTAATTCAGCCCTACTCCAACAAACACGCAGCGATTTAACTCATTTTTTTGAGCAAAACCAAGCGGAAACTTATTTATTGGCGGTGAGTGGCGGCCTAGACTCCATGGTTTTGTGTGCGTTGTTGCACGAACTCCAACTACCCATCAAAATTTTGCACGTCAATTACGGCTTGAGGGGAACGGAAAGTGACGCCGACCAAGTATTTGTGACGGCTTATTGTCAAAAACACCATATCGAATTAGAAGTGCATGAAGTCGGCTTGAAAAACCAACTTGCCAATAACAAATTGAACCTCCAAGCCGAGGCCCGACGCATCCGTTACGCGTTTTTCAAGGAGGTGCAAGCCCAAACACCTAACAGCCTCCTTTGCACGGCGCATCAGGCCGATGATCAGATCGAGACTTTCTGGCTCCAATTGGCACGAGGGGCGGGCTTAAAGGGCTTGGCAGGCATGGCGCGCCAAAGCGAAAACCTCTTGAGGCCACTGCTCCACTTAACGCGCTCTGAAGTTTTAGCGCTCGCCAAAGAAATGAAGGTGACTTGGCGCGAAGACAGCAGCAATGCCTCGCTCAAATACCGCCGCAACCTTTGGCGCCATGAATTCTTGCCTTACTTGAACACAAAATCCCCTGGGTTGAATCACGAAATTGCGCTGATCCAAAAGGTATTTACCCGTGAAATTGAAGGTCAAGAAGCACCATTAAAACAAGCCATTCGAAACTTCAACCTCAACCAAAGTATTAGTTTAGTTGAATTATCTCAAATATCTGCTTATCAATTTATTGAGCTTTTTAAAAATTCAGGTGTGCCCACACATGTCATCAGAAGAATCAGCGAGCTTTTTCAAGCTGAAAACGGGAAATACATCAGCTGGAAAAATGGAAAAGATCAGAAATCCTACTACTTTATCAAGCATCAGCAACAAATTCAATTGTATTCAAAGGAACCCTTTGTTTGGCACTATTCATTACATCCTGTTTTAGAAAAAGAAGGTCTAGAACAACAACAGCAGCTTGTAGACATGGATCTGATCAAAGGGCAACCTTATTTCAGAGCTGTTCAAATGGGCGATTCAATAAGTATTTCAGGCATGAAAGGCTCCAAAAAAGTCTTGCAAATATTAAAAGAAGCTGGGGTGCCTGCACCGTTAAGAAAACAACAAATTATTCTTTGTGACGACCAAAAAGTACTGGCCGTTCCAACGCTACAAATCAATGCACAAATTAAAGCCCACGCAAACACCACCCAATTTGCCACGCTTTGCTTTTCAAAAATTCTTACCTTTGAAAATGACTGATTTACCAAAAGAATTTGTAGATCGCATCCAACAAGATCCTTTTGTACCGGAGCAACTGCTTGAATCCCTGAACCAAAGCGCACCAACCTCTGTTCGTCTTCATCCGCAGCGAAAGTCTTTTTTTGAAAATACCACGCCCGTTCCTTGGAATACCTATGGCTATTACCTTCCCGAGCGTCCATCATTTACCTATGATCCGTTGTTTCATGCGGGTGCCTACTATCCGCAAGAAGCCGGCTCGATGTATTTGGAACAAGTACTACAAACACTAGATTTACCTGAACACCCTGTCATACTTGACCTCAGCGCTGCACCCGGCGGAAAAAGCACACTCATTGCAGGTTTTCTGCAGCACCGTGGCGTACTGATCGCCAATGAAATCAATCGATCTAGAGCGTATATCCTCAGTGAAAACCTCAGCAAATGGGGTTATTCCAACGTTTTTGTATGCAATCACAAGCCTTCAGAACTCAGTGCTTTATCGGGCCAGCTCGATGTCTTAGTGATTGACGCACCGTGTTCCGGTGAAGGTATGTTTCGCAAAGACCATCAGGCCAGAACCGAATGGAACCTTGCCAATGCCAATACCTGCGCTGAACGGCAAACAGATATACTAGAAGAGGTTTGGCCGCTGCTCAAAGAAGGCGGCTACCTGATTTACTCGACTTGTACTTTCAATCCCGAAGAAAATGAGCAACAACTTCTTTCATTTTTAGAAGATGGCGTCGCCTCTAGGGTTAACCTACCTGCTTTTGAGGGCATGAAACCAGACCGAAACGACAGCGGCTACTACTTTTTTCCGAATCAAATCAAAAGCGAAGGATTTTACATTGCTGCCCTGCAAAAAACTGAACCCAACGCACGCAAATCAAAACCAACTAAGGCTCAGCTTCAGACCGGACTGCCTACTGATTTAGCGCAGCACCTCACCTTTCCTACTGAGCTGCAATTTTGGCAAGAAGAAGACAAAGTTTTTGCAACAACAACTTTTGCGCTCGACTTTTATCCTCAGATCAAAAATTTAAAGTTTCTCAAAACGGGAACGCACGTTGCTACAGCCAACAAAAAAAACTGGACACCTGGCTATGACATCGTTTACAGCTTGTATGTAAAGTGGAAACTCTCGGTCAAAAAGGTAGAATTGACAGAAGCCCTGCAAATTCTGCACGGCGAAAGCCATCAATGGGTAGCCCCAGCAGGTTTTTACCTGATTGAATACCAAGATCAAGCCATTGCGATGGTCAAGCAAATTGGCCAACGGTTCAACAATATGCACCCCACCGAATGGCGCATCAGACACCTTCCTAAATAAAATCAATGGACGCGCAAGCAGCTTATCAAAAACTATATGCCTACACGAGTCAGCGTGTGCCGCTTTCAGCTGCAGACTTCGAGCTCATGAAGCAATATTACCACCTCAGAAAGGTCGCCAAAAAGGATTTCTTTCTCAAAGAAGGTACGAGGAATTTCCTACAAGGCTTTGTAGTAGACGGCACTTTGCGCGTGTACTATTCGGACACCAAAGGAAATGAACACGTACTTTACTTTGCGTTTGCCGACTGGTGGGTCGGCGATTTATCAGCCTTTCATTTTGACGACGCCGCCACGCTCAATGTGCAGGCTTTAGAAGAGAGTTACATTTTAGAAATTGCCAAAGAGGACCTCGAATATCTTTTTGAGCAAATTCCCGCCTTAGAGCGTTTGTTTAGGATCATGGCCCAACGTACTTTGGCGGTCTTGCAAAAACGCTTCCTCATGACTGTTTCTGCGCATGCGGAAGAACGCTATCAAGAATTACTGCAACGCCATCCCGGAATTGAGCAAATTGTAGCCCAACATCAAATCGCATCTTACCTCGGTATCTTACCAGAAAGCCTGAGCCGCATGAAAAAAAAGCTACTCTCTGCGAAGTAGCACGAATTAACGTTGCAAATTGATGGCATTCATTGTATCTTCGCCAACCAATATTCAAATCATGAAACAATTCAAACGTATTACACTTGCCCTCTTCTTATTTGTAGGGATTTTTGTCCGTGCCGATGAAGGCATGTGGTTTTTGATGTTTATCGATCGCCTGAACCACCGCGACATGCAAAAAATGGGTCTTCAGCTCACAGCCGAAGAAATTTACAGTATCAATAACTCTTCTTTGAAAGATGCAGTTGTTCAATTCAACGGCGGCTGTACGGCAGAGCTCATCTCAAAAGACGGTTTGCTTTTGACCAACCACCACTGTGGCTACGACGCAATTGCCGAACTCTCTACCCCTGAGCACGATTACCTTACCAACGGTTTTTGGGCCGCAGACCGCAGCCAAGAGCTCAAGCCAAAATCTTTGTATGTACGCTTCTTTGTGCGCATGGACGACTGCACCAAACGCATCATGTCTAAAGTCTCTGACAACATGACCGAAGCCGAGCGCGACAAAATCATCAAAGATGAAATCGCACTCATCGAAAAAGAAAACAGCGAAGGCGGCAAATATGTTGTTTCTGTGCGTTCGTTCTTTCAAGGAAACGAATTCTACTTCTTCGTTTACCAAGATTTTAAAGATGTTCGTTTGGTTGGTACACCGCCAAACAGCATTGGCAAATTCGGTGGCGACACCGACAACTGGGAATGGCCACGCCACACCGGTGACTTCAGTATGTTCCGCGTTTACGCTGACGCCAACGGCAACCCAGCCGATTTCAGCACCACCAACGTTCCTTTACATCCAAAACACCACTTGCCAATTAACTTAAATGGCGTCAAAGAAGGCGACTTCGCCATGATCATGGGTTACCCAGGCCGCACCAACCGCTGGTTGCCAGCAGGTGGTATCGATCAAAACGTGAAATACGCCTACCCTGCTTGGGTTGAAGCCTCCAAAACCGCCATGGATGCCATGAAAATGTATATGGATAAAGACGACAACGTTCGTTTGAACTACGCTTCTAAATATGCCCGCACCGCCAACTACTGGAAAAACCGCCAAGGCATGATCGACGCCTTGACCAAATTTCAAACTGCCGCTGCAAAAGCTAAAAACGAAGCCAAATTCGACGCCTGGGCCAACAAACCTGAAAACAAAGCTAAATATGGATCAGTGGTAACGACGCTTAATAATTTTTACAGCGCTACCAACGACAAATCACGTCACGACAATTATTTGTCCATCCTCTTCAGAAACTCCGAATATGCAGCCATTTCTCGTGGCATGGGTGCCCAACTCATGGCCTACGCCAAAGCTGACGCAAGCAAAAGAGCTGCCCTGAAAGCAGACCTTATTGCAGCGATCAATGAGTTTTTCGAAACTACCTACGGGCCAGCTGAAATGGACATCCTCATCAACGGGCTCAACCTTTACGCTGCAAAAGCTAATTACGAACTTGCAAATGGCGTTGCTGCCATGTACGCAGATGGCTCTACGGCCAACGAAGTACGCGCTATGTGCGCTATGTCTATCCTCGTTTCTAAAAACGGCATGTTGGCTTTCTTAGAAGCGCCAAGCGAAGGACAACTCACCAACGACCCACTTTACAAGTTGTCTAGCGATATCCTAGCACAACTCATGAAGCGCTCAGACGAACTCACCAAACTTACCGACGACTACAACCGTGCTTACCGCCTACTTGTTGCGGGTCTAAGAGAGTCTGGCATGAGTACAATTTTGTACCCAGATGCAAACAGCACTTTGCGTTTAACTTACGGAAAAGTAAGCGCGCTTCCTGCCGACAAACGCAACGACGCCAAAATCAACAACTACACTACGCTCCAAGGCACTATCAACAAATACAAGCCAAACGACGAAGAATTCGACTTACCTAAGCGCTTGATCGAACTCAACGAGAAGAAAGACTTCGGTCGTTACGCAGATAAAGCGGGCTACATGCCAGTCAACTTCCTTACCAACAACGACATTACCGGTGGTAACTCAGGTTCACCAGTATTGAATGGCAAAGGAGAACTCATTGGCTTGGCATTTGACGGCAACATCGAAGCCATGGCCGGCGACGTCATCTTCGACAACAAATTGCAAAAAACCATCAACGTAGATATCCGTTACGTCCTGTTCATCATCGACAAATATGCCGGTGCTAAACACATCGTAGACGAAATGACCATCGTTGAATAAAGCATTGCAAGTTGGTGCTTCCAACTAGCTTGTAAGGAAAAGGCCTCTTCGGGGGCCTTTTTTTATGCGTAAAGGTCTTTAAGAACTGTAGCCAAAAAGCACTTTTTCGAAATCTTCTAAAGCTAACTTCTGGTCAAAAACACAAGCACCTATTTGAGACAGCATACACATGCGGACCTCACCATTATCGTTCTTTTTGTCTTGCTGCATGAGTGCCCAAAGCCCTTCTGCATCATTGGGGATTTGAAGCGCATAGCTACTTTTGATCCGGGTTTCAATGGATAGAAATTCTTCTTTAGTCAAGGTAGATAGCTCGACTGAAAGATGGCTTTCCAACAAGAGACCAATTGCGACGGCGTGTCCGTGTGAGAGCGGAGTTTCGGTGTTCAGGTAATAGGACTCGAGCGCATGGCCAATAGTGTGTCCAAAATTCAGGATTTTGCGCACACCTGTTTCAGTTGGGTCTTGCGCAACGATGTCAACTTTGATTTGAACGCCTTGTTGAATGGTTTCAGAGCGGAGTTCATTTTGAATATCTTGAATTTTAGAAAGATCTTGCCATAACTGACCGTCAGAAATGAGGGCGTGCTTGAGTAACTCGGCAAAACCGTTGGTCCATTCTTGGCTTGGTAAGGTGTGCAAGAAACCGGTGTCGATGTAAGTAGCCTGCGCTGCTGTAAAGGTGCCTATTTGATTTTTATAGCCGGCAAAATCGATGCCTGTTTTGCCACCAACCGCTGCATCGACCATAGCAAGCAGACTTGTCGGCACATTAATGAAGGCCAAGCCGCGTTTGTAAACCGATGCCACAAAGCCACCGAGGTCTGTGACCATACCGCCTCCTAAATTGATCAGGAGGTCGTGGCGACCAAAACCTGCTTCTGTGAGGGTTTCCCAGACCTGAAAACAAACTTCGAGCACTTTATTTTCTTCGCCTGCAGGTAGCATAATGACCTCAGCTTCAGCTAAAGCTTCAAAGCCCGTAATTAAAAACTCCAGACAGTGGTCGTGGGTGTTTTCATCGACGAGAATAGCAATTTTTCTAGACGCAAACGGTGCCAGATCTGAAGAAAAACTAGAGTTAAGAAGTGGGCCCCATTCAATTGGACTCAGCTGTTCTGAAAAAGAAGCCGTTTGCATGGTTCAAATTTACGAAAAGAGCTTAATTTTGGTGCATGATTTCTTTCGACAACACCGAAATTGCCTTTCGCTCCAAAAACAAGCAAGACCTCCAACGCGCTTATTTGTTATTCAAGATCATTGGTGCGCCAAGCATCGTTAAAATAGGCAAGGTCCTTACTCCGCTCGCGCTTCAAATGCGCTTGCCAATCAAAGGCCTTATCAAAAGCACTATTTTCAAGCAATTTTGTGGCGGCGAAACCATCAATGAGTGCGACCCCGCCATTAGTAGTTTACATGCTTTTGGTATTGGCACCATCCTCGATTATTCTGTGGAAGGCAAAACCAAAGAAGAAGACTTCGAACAAACGACCCAAATCATCATTCAAACAATAGAAAAATCAGCCACCGATAAACGCATTCCGTTTGCTGTATTTAAAGTCACCGGCATCGGACAACACCACCTGCTAGAATTGGTTTCTGAACAAATTAGGGCTGCCCGTAAAGAAGTTGTATTCAGGCCATTGACCAACCAAGAAAACGAACAAATACAAGCCATTATTGACCGCATTGACCGCATTTGTGCTGCAGCGGCCAAACACCAAACGCGCTTGTTTATCGACGCCGAAGAAACCTGGATCCAAACAGCCATTGACCAATGGACCTTCGACATGATGTGCAAGTACAACAAAGATGCTTGTATTGTGTACAACACCATTCAGATGTACCGCCACGATCGCTTGGCTTATTTAAAGAGCGAATTGGAACGCGCCAAAGAAGCAGGAATTCAATACGGTGTAAAGTTAGTGCGCGGTGCCTACATGGAAAAAGAACGTGCAAGAGCGCTTTCTATGGGCTACCCCTCGCCTATTCAGCCCGACAAAGCAAGTACAGACAAAGATTACGATGCAGCGCTTGACTTCTTAGTGGCGAACAAAAATATTTTCTCGATTTGCGCGGGCACGCACAATGAAAACAGCTCGATGTATCTCGCTACACTGCTGCATCAAGAACAAGTGGATCCTAAAGACCCAAAGTTTTATTTTGCGCAGCTTTTAGGGATGTCTGACCATATTTCCTACAATTTGTCTGATGCGGGCTATCAAGTGGCTAAATACGTACCTTTTGGCCCAGTCAACGAAGTATTGCCTTATTTACTCAGACGCGCCGACGAAAACACATCTGTGGCTGGCCAAACCAGCCGTGAGCTCGGGCTCATCATCAAAGAAAAAGCCAGAAGAAAAGCTTAGTTTTTGACTACTGGGTAAGTTTTACCATCTATTCGAACGAAATAAACGCCCTGAGGCCAATGACCTAAATCAATAGTTTGGGATGGCGTCATGGTTTCTCGCTGCAGTAAATTACCCATCGCATCTTGAATTTCAATCAATTTAGGCATTGATCCCGACCAACCAAAATGCAACACAGCTTCAACTGGATTCGGAAACATCAGTACCTCACTGCCTTCAAATATCGGACTCAAACCCACCAGCTGTTGGGTGGTAAAAACGGTGTCGGTCTGCACATAGGCCGAACCATTGCCATTCACTTTCAAAACAAATACGTTGCTGCCACCGTTGAGCTGATTTTGCCCATCAACGATGACGGAATTATAGCCTGTCGCAATAAAGCCACCGTCTAAAGTTGGGCGGATGTTACCTAAATGATCGTAGCTCTGGTTTAAAATCATGGTAGAGGGCCAACCCAACCAATAGCCGAAAAGTGCATCTGAATAACCGATATTGAGATCGTAGGGGTCTGGGTATGTGCCTTCGTTTTGAGTTTGAATTCCAAATACGCAGACATCTTGAATTGAAAGATATGCTATTTGCTGGGTGCGGTCATCGGAAGCCATAGGACCATCAATGGGCGCCGTTTGTGCGATAATTTGTCCATCGAGACCAAGCATTCCCGAAAATTTATCATGGTTGGTACTCGTAACGGTATGATAACCCGCAAATTGAACTCCAAATGGCGTTTGAGTGAGGTCTAACACAGCAAAATCGCCACTCAGATGCCCCAAAGTATCGAACCATTGCACCACACCCTGATCATTGATTTTCATGACAAATCCTTTTGTGGCACTGGAATCTGCAACATACCACTCACCACCTACTACATATAAACTATCCGAAACACGAATGACGCTATTGGCGCGGTCGGCGCCAGCTGTTCCGAGGGTTTTTGTCCAGAGTGTGTCGCCGTTTTTATCCAGTCGCATGAGAAAGACGTCGGCCTCGGCACCTAAAGTAGCTTGCCTTTCACCAACGAGCACAAAACCGGTGTCTTTGGTCTGGACGCCATCGTGGATTCGCTCCCAAGCTGGGTTTTGATAGGTTTTAATCCATTGTTGGTTGCCTGCAAGATCGGTGAAGATGAGCATGGGGTCGTAGTTGCCATTGCTCCAAGAATTAGACATGCCGGCTAGGTAGTAACCCATTCCTGGCCGATGAAAAACGCGTTTGATTTCTTCGGTTTCTTGGGCGCCATAGGCCTGACTCCAAACGTAAGCACCAACTGAATCGATTTTCATCAGAAAGCCTTGGGCGTTTGCTTCCCAACTACCGCTGCTTCCAGCAACTAGAAAGGTTGAATCTGGCAGAGCTAGTACATCTTCGCCTTTGTCAAAACCGCTGCCTGAATAGAGTTTGTAAAACCGCGACTGCGCGCTGACTATTTGTACAACTAACAAAAAGCTGAGGATACTTAAAAATCGCATCGGAACTGAAGATAAAGTGATGCTCCATTTTGAAGCGCAATGTTATCTGAGCGCAACAAAAGCTGTGAACGCTTGAAATGAAAAGCGGAATAAGCCTGCACACGCAAACCACCAAAGCCGCCGTAAGCCATACCAAGACCCGTTTGCCAAGCTTTTTTAACCTTGTAGTGTGCGCCTGCGTAAATAAGTGGTGTGTAGGTTTGTCGGAGCATAAACTGAGCGCCGTAGTAAGCATCTAAACGCTGAGGGCTATCCCAGTTGATGACCTTCGCCAATTGAAACTGTGCGGGTAGTAAAATCCAACTGCTTACGGTGCTTTTTTGGTAACCTAAAGAATCTAGAAAACCGTTAGTAAGTGAATTTACGCTGGCTTGCTGCCATTGCGCAAAAGAAAAACCGGCATATTGAAAGCTACCAGAAAGGTTATATTGTGTAGTTTGTGTACTGCGTGCTACACCAAAGTTTTGGACAAGGAATTGAAATTGTTGTTCGGTTTCTTCGTTTTCTGCCGAACCAAATCGGTAGTCGAGGTCAAAAGCCACACCATAGGCAGCGGGGGAAGACCCACTAAATTGGGCTTGGCCTTGAAGCGCGAGGTCTATTTGGGCACTTGAAGGGTATTGCAACCATGTACCTTTCTGGAGTGCGGCTGCGATATGATTTTGAACGGCCACAAAATGAACAAGGAACGAAGATTGCGTAGTGGTGTTCACCAAGCCCATTCCTATCTTAGCAAACGTAGTGGCCTCTACCCTGAGGTTGCTCATATCGAGGGTATCGCCCATGTAAGGTAAGCCACCCTGAAAAACCAAACCAAAAAGATCTTTGGAAAATTGAATGCCACCGTATTGTTGAATGCCTGCTCCCAGCACCCAACGGTAGCCAGAGCCCCATTTCTTTGAATCTTTAGAAACTACCCATGGCGTTTGCCATTGGGCATTGAAACCCATTTGAAGTCCGAAGGCGTTGCGGGCACTGAGTTTGGTGAGCGATTGACTGATTTGACTAGAGTCTATGAGGCCTCCATAAAAAAAAGCATCGGGAATTTGCCTGCGCACGCCCGTGCTGTTGTAATGACCATAAGTGTCGAGTAGAATGGTTTGCTGGGCCTGTGCAAATTGAGTTACTGCCAAAAAGAGGATGAACAAATAGCGCATTAGGGTCTGAGTTGAGTTTGCAATTGCAATTGAACTTGCAAAGCCAAAAAGGCATTCGCTTGAATCGACTGCTGGACCGCCAAGCCTGTAGTTGGATCTGTGGTAGCAAAAGCTGCACTAACGGCCACTTGATTGAGGTCTTGGAGGTCGGCCACCAAAGCAGGTGGCAACACAATTTTAATTTTGCTTTTCTTTTTGAGCAAGCCGTCTTGTGGATCAATTTGCCCTAAAGTTGCTGAAGCCAATTGCGCATCGGCAACAACCGTATGCATAATTTGGCCATCTTTCATAAAATACAAAACGATATCGCAAGCTACTGGAAAAGCATTGGTAGCGTCGAGCAGAAGCGTTGCGGCGGTAACGTGCGTTTTGTTGAGGTCTTGCGCAAGATCGAGCGCAAAGGTGTCTTGAAGCGTGAGGGCATCGGCATTGAGCGCCATTGGCATTTGTGCGCTTACTTTCAGACGCAGACGGCTATTTGCAAATGCTTCGTCGTGCCCAGCAGAGGTGTTGCCCCAAGGATTGGGTTGCAATTGGTAAGCAATATTTTGATAAGCACCGAGGTTTTCGATGTAATTTTTGATATTGCTATTGTTGGCGTCAAAATGAAGGACGAGTGAACTTGGCTGTAGGGTGTTCCAGGAGCCAACGGCGGGCGCTAAAAACATGCTCGGGCCAATACTCGGTGCATTCAAAGAAACAGATTGCCCTTGGGTGTTAGTGGCGTTCATTTGCTCGATTTGAGCGCGCACAGCCATTTTAAAACCATTTTCAACTTGTAGATCAAGGCTCAGATCTGGCAAAGAAAGCGATCCGTTCGTGATTTTGTCGAGGTAAGGAAGGGTGAATTGTTGTTGGTCGGCAAGGAGCGTAGAACCAAAGTAACCTTTAGCGTAGTCGAAGCGCAAGTTTTTGAAGGAAGCTTCGTACTTAAAAACTTGATTATTGTAAATGGAAACCGTCTGGCCATTCGGATCGGTTTTCAGGGTGAGTTTGGATTGTATTTTATTGAATTCCAAGCCTTGTTGTCCGCCGAGGTCTATTTCGTAGCCGCTTAAGTTAATGGATTCTGTAGCAATTGTCGGATTTTGGACTGTTCCGGCCGCAACCGTATAGTTCTGAACAAAGACTTGGCCATTTTGTGAAACACCAGGTAGTTCAATTTGATAAAGAACAGCCGTATTGAGTGGGTTGTAGACCTTGAGTTCAATTTGACCACTTTGCACGCGTACCTTTTTGAGTTGGATGTCGCCGAGGTCGAGTGCATGGGTTTTGACGCTGTTCACAAAAGTAAAACCAGGCGACACGTTGCTCACCGTAAAGTTAGCTTGGTATTGCTGTGAAATAGTGGTGTCTGGAATTTTGACGAGATCTGATAACCCGAGATCGAGCAAAGTGCGACTAAGGTCGATATTGATTTGAGAACCGCTGACACTAAGCGTAGAGTCGTTGTATAAATTGGACAAAGAAAGGGTGTCGGTCAGGACGGGTACTACCCAATCTGAGTGCCAACGCGTGGCTTCTTTCTTACAGGAAGAAAAAAGTATCGCCATTGAAGCAAGAAATAGGAGCAAACGCATTTTAAACATTTTCGATAATGGCGGCGTACCCTTGCCCAACACCAATACACATGGTGACGAGTGCGTAACGTTTATTGCTGCGTTTGAGTTGTCTTGCAGCAGTCAAAAGCAAGCGTGCGCCTGACATGCCGAGCGGATGCCCAAGGGAAATGGCACCGCCGTTCGGATTGATGCGCGCATCGCGGTCTTGCAGACCTAAGGCGCGCGTACAAGCCAAAACTTGCGCCGCAAACGCTTCGTTGATCTCGATGAGGTCCATCTGATCCAAAGTAAGACCTGCGCGTTCCAATGCTTTTTGGCTTGCCGGTACCGGGCCAATGCCCATGATGCGGGGCTCCACGCCAGCGACTGCTGCTGAAATGATTTTAGCCATTGGTTGGAGCTTGTGCGCGCGTACACCTTCTTCGTTGGCCAACAACAACGCAGCAGCGCCATCGTTGAGCCCAGAGGCATTGCCAGCCGTGACGCTACCGTCTTTTTTGAAGGCTGGACGCAAATTGGAAAGCGTTTCTAAAGTGGTGTTGGCCCGAGCAAACTCATCTTTATCGAACACCAAGGCCTCCCCTCTTTTCTGAGGAATGGAAATAGGTAGAATTTCTTCGGTATAAAAGCCTGCAGCCTGTGCAGCAGCAGTTTTTTCCTGGCTCCAACAAGCAAAAGCGTCTTGATCTGCACGAGAGATGTTGTAGTGTGCAGCTAAATTTTCGGCGGTCATGCCCATGCTGTCTACGCCGTACAGCGCTTCCATTTGTGGATTGATAAAGCGCCAACCAAAGCTGGAGTCGAACATTTGAGCATCGCGGCCAAATGCAGCTGAGGTTTTTGAAATGACCCAAGGGCCGCGCGTCATGTGCTCGACGCCGCCGGCTACATATAAATTGCCATCGCCAGAGCGCAGTGCGCGGGTGGCGTTGATGGCAGCTGCCAAACCAGAAGCACAAAGGCGGTTGACGGTTTCACCTGGTACTTCTATTGGGTAGCCTGCCAAGAGCGAAGCCATTCGGGCTACATTGCGGTTGTCTTCACCGGCCTGATTGGCACAGCCAAGTAGTACGTCTTCAATGCTTTTTGGATCGAGATTCGGATGGCGTTCGAGCAAACCTGCCAAAACTTTTGCGGCCAGATCATCGGCACGAAGGGTTGCTAAGCTTCCGCCGAAATTGCCAATAGCACTGCGGATTCCGTCAATTAAATATACTTCTTGAGACATTGTTTTCATTTTGCTATTCAAAGATAAAATAAAATGTGCCGTCGGCAAGAATTCGCCAATTTTAGTTATGTTCGCATTCATGGAAAATACGCAATGTCCTATCTGTCATTTTTCGGACACCAAACCCATTTTTGACAACACGCTTTTAAAGTGTCAAAACTGCGGCCACGGCTGGGCCAATCTCCAACTAGACCACGCCTATTTACAACAACTTTACGCCGAAAATTATTTCAAAGGCGAGGAATACGCCGATTACTTAGCGGACAAAGAAATCCTTCAAATGAATTTTGGCAAGCGCGCCAAACAAATTGCTCAAATGGCCAGCGAACCAAAGGAGGTACTTGAAATTGGTTGTGCCTACGGTTTTTTTTACGAAACCATCCAACAAACATTTAAAGGAATTCATTACCAAGGATACGATATTTCTCAAGACGCCATACAATACGCAAATCAACATTTTGGCCCGCATTTTTCAGCTGAAAACTATCTAGAGGTCAGCAACTCCAAAACCTACGATGCCGTTTTTATGTGGGATGTCATCGAACATTTGTCCGATCCCAGCGCATTTTTAGCAAAGGCCCACAAAGAATGCAAACCGGGCGCCATGCTCTACCTCACCACCGGAGACTTCGGTGCGCTCTTACCCCGCTTACAAGGCAAAAAGTGGCGCATGATCCACCCTCCTACGCATTTGCATTATTTCACCAAAAAGAGTATCAAAAAATTACTTTTGGACAACGGATTTGAAACCGTTTTTATAAAGTATCCACCAGTATATCGCTCCTTGGGGCTCATCTATTTCGCTTTGTTTATCCTCAATAAAAAACCTTCGCGTTTCCATCAATGGATCTATCGCCGCATCCCTAGAGCAGCAGCGATACCTTTCAATACATTTGATATTTTCTTTGTTGGCGCCAAAAAAATCTCAGCCTAATGTACCATACCATTAACCAACACGACCTCGATTTCTTTACAGCCCTGCTCCAAGACCGCTGTAAGTCGGACATCGACACCCGCGAGGCCTATAACCACGACCACACCGAAGACTTACACTTTACGCCTAGTGTTGTTTTACTTCCGCAAAACACCCAAGAAGTTTCAGCAATTCTGGCTTATTGTAATTCAAACAATATCCCTGTGACGCCTGCAGGCGCAAGAACTGGCCTAAGTGGAGGCTGCTTGCCCATTCACGGCGGTGTTTTGCTGAGCTGCGAAAAACTCAACCGCATCATCGAAATTGATGAAAAAAATGCGCAGGTCATTACAGAACCTGCAGTCATAACGGAAGCCTTGCAAAACGCCGTAAAAGAAAAAGGCTTGTTTTACCCGCCCGACCCCGCGAGCAAAGGCTCTTGTTTTATTGGTGGCAACATTGCTGAAAATTCCGGTGGGCCAAAAGCAGTCAAATATGGGGTCACCAAAGATTACGTGCTCAATTTAGAAGTTGTTTTGCCCGACGGCACTATCATGTGGACCGGCGCCAACGTCCTCAAAAACGCCACTGGCTACAACCTGACCCAATTGGTAGTGGGTTCCGAAGGCACCCTTGCTTTTGTCACCAAAATTGTCCTCAAACTCATTCCTCACCCGACCCACACCCTTTTGATGCTTGTGCCCTTCTATGATGCGCAGCAAGCATGCGAGGCGGTGGCCGCCATTTTTAATGCGGGCATAACACCGAGTGGGCTGGAATTCATGGAACACAACGCCCTCAAATGGTCGCAAGCTTTTTCTGAAGACTACAGCATTGAGGTCAAGGACACCCACGCCGCACATTTACTTATCGAGGTAGATGGCTTTGACCCCGAGCAACTCATGAAAGAATGCGAAGGCATTTTAGCGGTTTTGGAACAATACCAAACCGACGAAATCTTGTTTGCGGAGTCAGAAGCTCAAAAAAATACGCTTTGGAGCTTGCGTAGAAAAGTAGGCGAAGCCGTTAAAGTACAATCGGTTTACAAAGAAGAAGACACCGTGGTGCCGAGGTATCAGTTACCGCAGTTACTAGCAACCGTGAAGGCTATTGGCAACAAATACGGCTTTGAATCGGTGTGCTACGGCCATGCCGGCGATGGAAATTTACACGTGAATATCATCAAAGGGAACCTCAGCGACGCCTTTTGGAACGAAGAACTCACTCTTGCTGTACGCGAACTTTTCACAGAGGTGATCAAAATGGGCGGCACCATTTCTGGCGAGCATGGCATTGGCCTCGTGCAAAAACCTTATATGGACCTCGCATTTAGCCAAACTGGCCTAGAACTCATGCGCGGGATTAAAAAAGTTTTTGATCCGAATGGGATTCTGAACCCTGGTAAAATCTTTTAATCTTTTAACCAGTTCAGGTTACGGCTATACAACCACACCCAAACACCTCCGTAAATGATTCCAACAATAGTCAAAATTGTAGGAATACCCGTAATCGGATTGAAAAAATACGGCAATACAACCAAGCCGAGCGAATAAAGGATGTAAAAATGGAAGCCCAATTTCTTGCCTCTGTACATCAAAATAACTCCTGTTAGGCCTAGCACTAAAATCAGGAACTGAAAGCTATTGTACTGCTGAAAATGCTTGAACATGTTGTCAGTTACGCCTTCCATCTGGTCAATGATGTAGATGAAATCTGCTGCGTTTGCTTTGTCGAGTTGCTCGCGCATATTGGCAAAATCGAGTTTAGCACTTTTGATCATGGCTTTGTCGGGTTTAGCACCAAGCATGCCACTCAAAGCGCCGATGCTACTGATCCCGATGTTGATACTTGATAAAATCACCAAAACCAGCAGAAAAACAGGTCTTTTTGAAATGGTGTTTACGTCTTGCTCTTCGTTCAAAAAGTGGCCTTCTTCTTCAGAAAATTTTCTATCAATCATGTTGAATGTATTGTTGGATAAACGCAACACTTTTAGCCATATCGGCGGCCAAAATGCGATCGGTGTCTAACGCAGGAACGACTGCTCTAAATTGCGCATGGAGTGCTTCGGTCCAGACGGCCGCTTGTAAGGGTCTTCTGAATTCAAGACCTTGGGCAGCATGGATGAGTTCAATAGCCAAGACCTTCTGACAGTTGTCTAGCACGCGATACAATTTGGTGGCTGCATTGGCGCCCATACTGACGTGGTCTTCTTGTCCATTACTACTGTCAATGGTATCCACAGAAGCTGGCGTGCACAATTGTTTGTTCTGGCTCACAATTGACGCACTTGTATACTGCGTGATCATAAGACCCGAATTGAGCCCAGGGTTTTGTACCAAAAAGGCCGGCAAGCCTCTGGTTCCTGAAATCAGTTTGTAAGTGCGGCGTTCAGATATACTACCCATTTCGGCCATGGCGATGGCGAGGAAATCTAAAATAAGGGCAAGGGGCTGGCCGTGGAAATTACCTGCAGAAACTACTTGGTCGTCGTCCGGAAAAACCGTTGGGTTATCGGTAACGGCATTGATTTCTCTGGTCACAATTTGTGCAGCGTGGTCTAGGGTGTCTAGGGTTGCACCGTGCACTTGCGGAATGCAGCGAAACGAATACGGGTCTTGAACATGCGCTTTGGCTTGTTCCATGATCTGACTGCCTTCGAACTGAGCCCTAAACCAAGTGGCCACGCGAATTTGCCCCACCTGATTGCGAATTTCATTGACATTGGCAGCAAAAGGTTCTTTGCGGGCATCATAGGCTTCGATAGACAAAGCTGCCACCTGATTAAAGCCCTCGAATAAGCGATATGATTTATCCACTGCATAAGAGGCGTAGGCCGACATAAATTGCGTTCCATTGAGTAGCGCTAGTCCTTCTTTGGACTGTAAGACCAATGGATTTAAATTTAACTTTTTATTTAAGTCAGTTGTACTAATCTTCTGATTTTCATAATAAACCTCCCCTTCTCCAATTAAAGGAAGGGAAAGATGCGCGAGCGGCGCGAGGTCGCCAGAGGCACCTAAACTCCCTTGCTGATACACCACAGGATAGATGCGTTCATTGAAGAAAAACAACAAGCGTTCGATGGTGGTGAGTTGCACTCCTGAAGCGCCTTTTGAAAGCCCCAAAACTTTGAGTAGTAACATGCGGCGCACAATTTCTTGTGGTACTTCCTCGCCGATTCCGCAGGCATGCGAACAAACAAGGTTGCGCTGCAGTGCTTCGAGGTCGGTAGTGCTGATAGCGGTGTCGCACAAAGAACCAAAACCCGTGTTGACGCCGTAAATGAGGTGTTCAGCCGTTTCGATTTTGCGATCGAGGTAAGCCCGACAAGTTTGAATGCGCTCCTTTAATTCTTGAGATAAAACAAGGGTTTCTTTGGTGTTTAGTAAAATCTCAAATTCATCAAGACTGAGATACTGAGAAGTAAGCTCTATTGGCATAGCGGAAACAATTATGAACGCACAAACTGTGCAAAATCTTTGGCAAAATAAGTCAGGATTCCGTCGGCACCTGCCCTGCGCATACTGAGCAGCATTTCGCCAACGGCACGTTCGTAGTCTAGCCAACCCTTTTGAGCGGCGGCGTAAACCATGGCGCATTCGCCACTGACGTTGTAGGCAGTAATGGGTAGCGGGAAATTTTCTTTGAGCAGCGCAATGACATCTAGATAACAAAGCGCTGGCTTGACCATGAGCATGTCGGCGCCTTCTTCAAAATCGAGTTGTGCCTCTAGCAAGGCCTCTCGTTTGTTGGCTGGGTCCATTTGATAGGTCTTTTTGTCGCCTAACTTAGGTGCTGAATTGAGCGCATCGCGAAAAGGCCCGTAAAATGCACTTGCGTATTTGGCGGTATAAGACATAATAGACACATCGGTAAATCCGTCGGCATCTAAAGCCTTGCGCAAGTAGCCAACGCGGCCATCCATCATGTCTGATGGACCTATGATGTCGGCACCAGCTTGCGCCTGAGCAATAGTCATTTTGGCTAAAATGGGCAAGGTTTCATCGTTGAGGATTTGACCATTTTGCACCAAGCCGTCGTGTCCGTCGGAAGAATACGGATCCATGGCGACGTCGGTCATAATGACGGCCTCAGGGAAGCGTGCTTTGATAGCCGAAATAGCGTGCAAATAAAAGTTGTCAGAAGCCCAGCTGTAGCTGGCCATTTGGTCTTTGAGCGCTTCGTCTACCGCAGGGAAGATATCAAAAGTTTTGATCCCTAGTTGGAGGCAGGCTTCTATCTCAGGCAAGAGCATATCTAACGACCAGCGAAAGTTGTTGGGCAAAGAAGCTACTTCGTCTTTGATGCCTTTGCCGTCTTTGAGAAAGATCGGGTAAATGAGGTGTTGGGCACCCAATTGGGTTTCGGCAAGCATGTCGCGAATGGCGCTGCTCTTGCGGTTGCGTCTGGGGCGTATGGTATTCATCTTACATGAGCATGCCACCGCAAACATGAAGCGTTTGGCCGGTGATGTAAGCGGAAAGGTCTGATGCTAAAAATACGGTTGCGTTGGCGACGTCTTCTGGCTTGCCCCCGCGCTTGAGCGGAATGCTGTTGCGCCAAGAAGCTACAACGTCTTGATCGAGTACTTCGGTCATTTCGGTTTCGATAAAGCCAGGTGCAATGGCGTTGCAACGGATATTGCGCGAGCCGAGCTCAGCAGCAATAGACTTCGTGAATCCGATGAGGCCAGCTTTGGAAGCTGCATAGTTAGACTGCCCAGCGTTTCCTTTGACACCTACCACCGAACTCATGTTGATGATAGAGCCTGAACGCGCTTTGAGCATTGGCTTTTGTACCGCTTTGGTGAGGTTGAATGCCGATTTCAAATTGGTATTGATGACTTCGTCCCATTGTTCTTCGGTCATGCGCATTAAGAGGGTGTCGCGGGTGATTCCTGCGTTGTTGACAAGAACGTCAACGGTTCCGAAAGCAGCCACGACGTCGTCTACGAGTTGTTGGGCTTCGTCAAATTTAGAAGCGTCAGAGCGAAAACCTTTGGCTACACCACCGTTGGCAGTGAGTTCGGCTTCTAGCGCACGCGCTTTTTCTTCAGATGATAGGTAAGTAAAAGCAACTATTGCACCTTGTTGTACACACGTTTCTGCAATTGCTTTTCCGATGCCGCGAGAGGCACCAGTAATTAATACGACTTTGTTGTCAAGTAATCCCATGCTGTTTTGAATTGAATTTGATAGTCAAAGATAAGGTTCTTCTGCAAATGACAAGCTGCCATAGCCGCAAAGTGTTTAGCGAAGTACTAAAAATAGTTTGTTCGAGGAAAGGCGTAAATCAGTTCTTGAGATGCCCTTGCGCTTGAAGGTGGTGTCGCAAAGTGAGCTCGCATAGTGCGGCGTAACTTCTATGCGACCAGAATTGATGATCGGGAAGACCTCTTCGATTTTAGGCGCGCTACAATATGGTGTTTCGCGCTTGCGCAACGCCACATGAATGTCTTGCAATAGTCCTGGAGATCCTTCTAAAAGCAAGCTTGAAATTTTCTTTCCTTCAAGCGTAAAAAGGTAAGAGACCTCGGTTTTTCTCATACCTTCAGACATCGGGCAATCCATCCAAACTTCTTGTGCCAAACTGAGCACCTTATCGGTTGCCCAAAGCACTTTGTAGTTGATGCGCACACTGCGTTGCCCTACACAAAAAGCACCCAAGGTATCTTTTTTAAGGAGGTGCTGCATGAGTTCTGAAAAAGGATGACCTCCAAAATGAGGGAAGTCAATTTGGATGCTGTCGAGCGAGAGGTGTTTATTGTAGTGTTTGATGGGTTCGGCATTGGCGCTTTGTTCCAAGAGATCGAATTGATCCATACGGGCGTGGTTTTCGCGGCCACAGGAAAGGAGCACAATACTTAGTAAGCAAAAAATTGCGAATTTGAACATCATACAATGAGCTTGCCGTAGAGATCGTAGTGATCAGCACTGGTAATCAGTACACGCGAAAAATCGCCCAATCGAACATATCCTTCGGCTTTTTTAACCAAAACTTCGTTGTCTACCTCAGGAGAATCAAACTCTGAACGACCAATAAAGTAGTCGCCCTCAGCGCGGTCAAAAAGCACTTTGAATTCTTTGCCCACTTTCAACTGATTGAGGTCATAGGAAATACCACTTTGTAATTCCATAATGGCATCGGCACGCTCTTTTTTGAGCTCCGCAGCGACGTCGTCGGTGAACTGATACGCGTGGGTGTTTTCTTCGTGGGAGTAGGTAAAAATGCCAAGGCGGTCAAAACGCGTGCGCTCGACAAAATCGTACATCTCTTGAAAATCGGCATCGGTTTCTGAAGGATAGCCCGCAATAAGTGTGGTGCGCAAAGCTAGGCCTGGCACTTTAGCACGGATGGTAGCTACCAATTCTTCGGTTTTCTCGCGGGTTATGCCGCGGCGCATGGCTTGCAAAATGCGTGTAGAGCCATGTTGCAAAGGCATATCGAGGTAGTTACAAATGTTGTCGCGCTCGGCCATTACCTCTAGCACATCCATTGGAAAACCAGATGGGTAGGCATAATGTAAACGGATCCAGTCCAAACCTTCGATGTCTGAAAGTTGCTTGAGCAAATCTGAAAGCGCGCGTTTTTTATAGAGGTCAAGCCCGTAGTAAGTGAGGTCTTGGGCAATGAGCATGATTTCCTTTACACCTTTAGCCACAAGACCTTTAGCTTGAAAAACAAGGTCTTCGATGGGCGTAGATTGGTGTCCGCCGCGCATCAGTGGAATAGCGCAAAAAGAACAAGGGCGGTCGCAACCCTCGGCAATTTTAAAGTAAGCGTAATGCGTAGGTGTGGTGAGGATGCGCTCCCCTACCAACTCGTGTTTGTAGTCGGCTTTTAAGGTTTTGAGCAGGCGCGGGAGTTCGCGGGTTCCAAAATAAGCATCGACCTCTGGAATTTCTTTCTCGAGTTCGTCGCGGTAGCGCTCAGACAAACAACCGGTCACGTATACCTTTTCGACTAAACCTTCTTGCTTGGCTTCCGCGTAGCGCAAAATAGTATCGATGGATTCCTGCTTGGCGTTGTCGATGAAACCACAGGTATTGATGATGACAATTTCGGAATCGTCTTGTTGGGCTTCGTGTTCAACTTCAAACTGATTGGCTTTGAGCTGCGCCATCAGGACTTCAGAATCAAAGGTATTTTTAGAACAGCCAAGTGTAACCACATTGACTTTGTTCTTTTTAAGGGTTTTGGTCTTCATTCGGGTACAAAAATAGGACTCTTTGCGCAAATGGTATTACTTTTGAGGACACTTGTCAAACAAGAACCCATGAAAACGCTTTTTACCCTCCTTTTATCCTCGTTGCTTTTTTCTTGTTTCGTACCTAGATCCAAACGCATCCCACCTTTAGAATACATGCAAATACAATTATCAGAGATCAACGATTCACTTTACCAAACTGAAACAGAACCCATCCAAATCGATTCGCTCCAACTTGAAGCAAATATCCTCACGCTTTTCTATTCCTGTCCAGACAATCCAGGAGAATTGAGTTTAGTGGGTAGTTCTATGCTTGCCAAATCATTTCCTCCCATTAGGTCTTGTAAACTAATGAGTTCAAGTTCGAAAGCACGTTCTCACAATTTATCACCTTTTAAAGGATCTGTACAATTTGACATCAAACCATTAAGTCATAAATTCATCAAAGATTCGCCTACCTACATTCAAATTCAAGGTTGGCCAGAAAAAACACTTTTTATTTACCCTGAATAATGGAAGAAGAACGCATTGATAAAATATTACTCGAACGCGGCTTGGTGAGCACACGCGTGCGCGCCGAAGAAATCATCAAGAAATACGGCGTGAAGGTCAATGGCAAACTCTTTTCCAAGCCTGGTAAGAAAGTCCCGACCGACGCACAAATTGAATTACTCGCCGAAGAAATCCCTTGGGTATCAAGAGCTGCATTCAAACTTATTGCTGCGTTGGACCACTGGAAAATTGACGTTCAAGACCGCAGTTACATCGATTTAGGTGCAAGTACAGGAGGTTTTACCGAAGTATTATTGAGCCGAGGCCTCAGCAGGTGCTTTTGCGTAGATGTCGGTCAAAAACAACTGCACGACAAAATCAAAGCAGATCCCCGCGTGATCAATTTGGAAAAAACCCATGCCCGCGACCTCACTGAAAAATTGATACCAGAACAAGTAGATGGTTTGGTTGTGGACGTGTCGTTTATTTCACTTGAGAAGGTCCTGCCGTTTACCATTCCCTTTCTCAAAGCAAAAGCAAGCGTTATTTTATTGGTCAAGCCGCAATTTGAACTCGGCCCCGGATCTTTGAACAAAGCAGGTGTTGTAAAGGATACAAGTCAGTATCCTGCACTTTTAGAAAACATCAAGCAAATGGCGCAACGCAACCAATTACAATGGAAGGGCTACATAGACTCCCCTATTCTCGGTGGCGATGGCAATGCTGAATTTTTGGGCTACTTTGAAAAGATTTAAGCTATTTTTGCAGCATCATGATGACAATTGAAGAACTAGAACGCGCCTTTCTAGACATTGATTTCCAAGCCAACCGCATTGCCAAACTCAAAGAGCTCGACCCTGAGCACCTACATAAATTCAATGTGCGTTCTGAAGAAATCCGTCAGCAGTTAATGCATATGGGCCTACACCCCGACCTCCATGAAAGTCTTGAAGAACGAGCCCCAATTGATGAAAACTACCTCCCTGCTTATGGTTTGGGTAAAAAAATATTGAATATTCTCTTGCTTGGCCAACACAAAAAGCGCTTTATTCCCAAGCAACAAGAAATCTATTTTCGTAAAGAAGTATCCGAACGCAGCAGACTTTATGCCTACGCTAAAGATCATTTGAGCATCGATTAAAGATTACCATCAAAAAAGCTATCTATCTCTGAGAAGGACTCACTTTACAATTTGTAAGGATTTATAAAGATTTCCCTGGTTGGTCTGAATGGCTACCCAATAGAACCCCGACTCCAATTCATTTACCTCCACGAGATATTCATTTCCATTCATTGGATGATAGGTGAGTTGTAATGATTTACCAAAAACATCAATTAAAGCGATGCTTTCTAACTGTAGTTGAGCAGAAAGCGAAACCGCAAATTGGTCATGGGTAGGGTTCGGAAATAAATTGATCTCCAAGGAATGGTCTTCTGCTATCCCTACACCGGGTTCGGTAAATGCGCAAGCACATTTGTTTTTGGCCTCATTGGTTTGAACAACTGCTGGCGCCTCGTAAATAGCTTTTACCCAGCAGTGTTGACCTGCCTGAGTAGCCGTGGCGTTGCGCAAGCGAATGGTATGCCAACCACTGTAGGTCGGAACGAAAGAAAATGAACCATTACCTGTTTGGGTTGCTGAATCTATTGGGCTGCAATCTTTGTCCAAAACACCAAGTGTCAGTGCTAAATTGGCTGCGCTCGGATACCATTCAATTTGTACCTCAACACCTTGTTTGGCGTAGATGCGACCAACCACACGGCACTCTAGACTATTCGCAGGTAGTTTACCTCCTTGTTGGAGCGAATTGTTGTGGCGATCACCCAAATCGTCGTTCATTTCCCATTCTTGAACAACATTTTTAGCAGGGCGCACATAATTGGTGTCAATTCCTTCAGGCCCCCAAACGCAATAGCCTCTTCTGCCTAAGTTGGCGCTGCCGTCGCACGGTGGTATAGAAATATTGACTTTTCCACCGCCATAAACAGTTGTAGAGTTACTGTTGGCCCCGGAGTAGTCTACTAATACAGTGCCGTCGGGCCAATTGGTTTGTACGCCAGTAAGGTTTTGCCATTGGCTCCAGCTATCCGTAATGCCAATAAGTGCCTTGGCACCGCGCTCAATAACCAATGCATCTGGCGCTTGCCAACGCACAAAGTAGGCGCCCTCTTTGAAATGTAAATTTTGGTGACACCAAATCAAATTAGCGACATCGCTGTCGGTAGGAAGTGCTGTAGCATCGGTAGGCTGATGTCCGAAGCGATTGCCGTTGTAGCCCACATTGAATAGATCTTCAAAAAAGAGTTGCGGTGCGCCATCTACGGCCATCGCAATGGCGTGCGCGGCAGAATTGCGACCATCGTTGGGCTCAATATGCGGGCTGAGTTCAGACCCTGAGTTCCATCCTGTATAATTCCCCTGAGCCGATAACTGCGGTCTAAAGGTATCGTGGTTATTGACAAACGGCACAGTGCGTTGGCGGTTTTGTTGTTGCTGACTCGGTATTTGACTGAGGTCGTAGTTGCCATTGCCACTCGCCATGGCCGACAACGCAAAGCGCAAGTTGAAATCAAAGGTGCCGGCTCGGTTCTGAACGGCGTCGGCCCAGGCGTCTAGTTGAGCGGTGCTGCCCACCCATTCGCCTACTGCAAATAATTCAGGGCCGCCACTTGCCCACATGGCGCCGTATTGCAGATTCCAAAGTACATCTTCAGTCACATACGACGGGAAATGCTTGACCGCATCCAGCCTGAGCCCGTCAAAACCCACTTGTTTTTTATACCAAATGAGCCAATTTCGCATTCCATTGCGCATGTAATCAGTGCTTTGAGCTGGATTATACAAAGCGTTAGAAGAAGTTCCGAAAGCGTTGCTTTCAAAGGAAATATCGGGGCCCCAATAGGGTGAATTGAGGTCGTTGGTACAGCAAAGGTTGTTGTTATTCGGGTAAAAATTCTGCCAATTTTTAGAAAAACGACCTTCGCGAGCGAGGTAATTGGCAGCGCTTTCTGCACTGGCAGGCGTCTTGAAACTCACGTAGCGGAAGTTTTTATACCTGTTGTTTTGGCCGTCGTCCATGGCAGCGGGGTCCTGACCGCCGGCGCCATTGGCGCTACCAGCGTTGCTGACGTGGTTCAGCACCACATCTTGAATGACGTCAATGCCATTGGCGTGCATGACAGCCACCATGCGCAGCAGCTCATCTTTGTCGCCCATACGGGTTTTGGTGCTGTTTTTCTGAAATTTATCACCGAGGTCGTAATGGTCAAATGGTGAATATCCCACACTATTGGTACCCGAATTTTTAATGGTCGGCGGTATCCAAATGGCATCTACGCCCATTTCTGCAAGGCGAGGCGCTAACTCGGTAAGGTAGTTGCACCAACCATTGGGGTAATTGGTATTCCAGTAATCCCACCAATAAGCTTGCAGTACTAACTGACGGTTCGTCGGATTCACTTGTGCATAAAGGTTTTGAAAACCAATGAGCACAAAAACTAAAAAAAATATTCTTCTCATGACAACCTGAATTACTTCAGAGCTGCTTCATGTGTGGCGCCAGCCTCAATTGTAATATTGGCACCAGCTAAATCGCATGAAAGCGGCGCTGAACCTAGATTTGTAATCGTTACATTTTGTTGACTTACCGCTACGGCTAAGGGTTGATTCTGATAGCGGATTTGAAATGAATAGCTTTTCCAAGGATTTGGAATCTGAGGATCGATGGCCAAACCGTGTTCGTAGACGCGTACGCCCGCAAGACCTTCAACCACAGACATCCAGGTGCCCGCCATTGAGGTAATGTGCAAGCCTTCGTCTGCTTCGTGGTTGTAGTCGTCGAGGTCGAGGCGACTCGTTCTGAGGTACAACTCGAGTGCTTTGTCGAGGCGCTTGATTTTAGCTGCTAAAATAACGTGCACACAAGGCGACAACGATGATTCATGAACGGTTTTGGGCTCGTAAAAATCGAAGTTTTCACGAATGACTTCCTCTGAGAAATGGTCTTCAAATAAATAAAGCCCCTGCAATACATCGGCTTGCTTGATGAAAATTGAGCGCAAAATGCGGTCCCAAGACCAATGTTGGTTAATAGGGCGCTCGGCAACTGCAATATCGGCAGTGCTGAGTTGCTCCTTATCCATGAAGCCATCTTGTTGCAAAAAGATGTTGGTGCCTTCTAGCTGCGGGAAATAAACGTTGTCTACGATGTGTTTGAACTTTTCGATTTCTTGCGCGCTTAATTTTTGAGCAAGCGCATTGGAGACCATAGCATTCACCTCTAAACAATAGGCTATACACCAACGGGCAATATAGTTAGTATACCAGTTGTTGTTGACGTTGTTTTCGTATTCGTTCGGACCTGTTACACCGAGCATCACGTACGCTTGTTTGGCTTCAGACCAATTTAAACGCTGCGCCCAAAAACGGGCAATACCTGCCAAAACAGGAAGGCCGTAAGTATCTAAGTAAGCGACATCGCCAGTGTGGCGGATATAGTTATAAATACCAAAAGCAATGGCACCATTGCGGTGGATCTCTTCAAAAGTGATTTCCCATTCGTTGTGGCATTCTTCGCCGTTCATGGTTACCATTGGATACAAAGCAGCGCCGTCTTTAAAACCGAGCTTTTCCGCGTTTTCAATGGCGCGGTCAAGGTGGTTGTAGCGATATACCAAAAGTTGGCGCGCTACTTTCGGGTCGGCTGTTTTGAGGTAAAAAGGCAAACAATACGCTTCGGTGTCCCAGTAGGTGGCGCCGCCGTATTTTTCACCAGTGAATCCTTTTGGCCCAATATTTAGCTTCGCATTTTTACCCGTGTAGGTTTGGTACAAATGAAAAATATTGAAACGAATGCCTTGCTGAGAAGCGACATCACCCTCAATTTGAATATCCGCACTTTTCCAGATATCAGCCCAAGCGGTTTCGTGTTCCGAACGCAAGGTGTCAAAGCCGCTGGTGTAAGCATCGCGCACGCGCTTGATGGCTTTGGCAGCTAATTCAAACTCGGAATGGTTAATAGTTGAGGTAACTGCAACATACTTTTTAAGGGTGAAACGCACCCCTTGTTCGAGGTAATGCTCAAAGTTGTTCTCCACATAAAAGTCGCGCTGCGCGATATTCGGATGTATGGTGAGTAACTCTTGTTCGCGCCAAAAACTAAAGCGCATGGCTGTAGCGACACAAAAATCTGTTTTTTTGGTGCGCGTGCACAAGATACCTTTTTGAAGGTCCACTTTGCGCGAATCTTCTAACCAGAAGAATTCGTCGTAATTGGAGTCGTGGTTGGTGACCTTGCCGTCAAGGTAAGGCGTAAATTTGACGTTACCACTGAAGTTGAGCGGCGTTACCGAATAAGAAATAGCCGCAATTTCTTCGCGAGCCATAGAACAAAAGCGAATGCTTTCTATCTCAAGTTCTTTGCCATTGCCAAACACAACTCTGACGCTGCGCTTGAGCAAACCTTTTTGCATGTCGAGCTCGCGGTGAAAATACTTCACTTGCTGCTGATTCAAATCTAGTTTTTCGCCGTCCAAACTGATGTCAATGCCAATCCAGTTGGTAGCGTTAAGCACTTTGGCAAAGTACTCAGGATAACCGTTTTTCCACCAACCTACGCGTGTTTTGTCTGGGTAATACACCCCACCAATATAGCTCCCTTGCAAAGTAGGGCCAGAATATTGCTCTTCAAAATTGGCGCGTTGGCCAAATGAACCGTTTCCGATACTGAAAATACTTTCGGCTTGTTGTTGTTTCGTTGGGTCAAATTTGCTCTCGATGATCTTCCAGGGATCGATTTCAAATAAATTACGCATATTGTTCTACTCTAAATTCTGTCAAATCGTTCAAATAAATATCTGCTTGGTCTGCGATGTGCGGATTGCCCACTCCTACTGCGGTAAAACCCCCTGCTTTGGCGGCTGCTATGCCCGAAGCGGCATCTTCAAAAACCAAACAAGCCTCTGGTGCCAAACCAAGTGCTTTTGCGCCGTTCAGAAAGACCTCCGGGTGTGGTTTTGGGTCAGTGACACCATTGCCGTCGATGACCACCTCAAAATAGGAGCTAATGCGGAGTTTGTCTAAAATAAAATTGGCGTTTTTGCTAGATGATCCTACGCCAAGTAAAATTCCGAGTACCTGGGCTCTATTTAATAAGCTCAAGACACCGGGAAGTAAGTTACTTTGATTGAGCTCCTGGATAGATTCCAAATAAAAATCGTTCTTACTTTTCAATAAGGCCTCAAATTCTTCATTGGAGATAGTTTTGGCACCAAGTTCCAAGATTTTTTTGAGGGAATCTACCCTACTCACCCCTTTCAAGAGTTCGTTTTCTTTTTCAGTAAATTCAATTCCTAAAGAATGTGCACAGCGTTGCCATGCTAAAAAATGGTTGTGTTCGGTACTGACCAAGACGCCGTCGAGGTCGAATAAAAAGCCTTTCATTTTATCCACGCGTAATTTGCTTGTCTGTCAAAATCAAATTGAGTAAGCCCGCCAAAACGAGCGACGAACCTGCTAAAAGCATTGGTGCAATTGGGCTGTCTCCAAATATTTTGGAAAGCGTATTGACGCCACCTAAAGCTGCAATAATTTGTGGAATTACGATAAACATATTAAACAAGCCCATCATGAGGCCCATTTTGTTTTCATCGACGGTACTCGAAAGCATGGCATACGGCATCGATAAAATACTTCCCCACGCAAAACCGATGAGTGCAAAACACAACCAGAGGTAATCAGGGCTCGGGATGAAACGCATGAGCATAAAACCAACACCGCCAGCCACTAATGAAATCAGATGAACCCATTTGCGATTGACACTATATTTAGAGGCATAGAAAGTCAAAGCCAAAGCAAAAAGCATGGAGGTGAGGCCGTAAATCCCCATGTTTGAACCCACGGAGTCGGCGGCAACCTGAAATGATTTGTTCATTGCCTCATAAGCAACGGGGTCCAATTTTAATAAATCCTCACTAGGTGCAGCTGCCTTATATAGAAAGGAAGTGAGCGCTGGTGTGGCCATGCTCCACATCGTAAAGAAAGAAAACCAGCTGAAAAATTGAATGAGACCCAATTTGAGCATGGTCGAAGACATACTTGTCACTGAACTCCAAAAATCTTTGATAAAATTGGCGTTTTTCTTTTCTTTTTTAAACGCATCTTCATCGGACGGCGGATATTCTTTTGTAGTCAATATCGTGTATAGGATACTTCCGAGAAACACCAATGCTCCAATACCAAATGCTACTTTCACGTTGGCAGGTATTCCTTTTGTTGCGGCTTCCTCGGCGTAACCTAACTTAGAAACCATCCAAGGCAAGTTGGAAGCCACCCACGTACCGATACCTATAATAAGCGTCTGAAGAATAAAGCCATAAGAGCGCTGTGAATCAGGGAGTTTGTCCGCAACTAAGGCGCGAAAAGGTTCCATGCTGATATTAATAGATGCATCGAGGATCCATAAAAAACCGGCGGCAACCCACAAGGTTGGTGAATAAGGAACAAAAAATAGCGCTAAGGAACTGAGTACAGCGCCAATTAAGAAATAAGGTTTACGACGTCCAAAACGCACCGACCATGTCCGATCAGAAAGAAAGCCAATTATGGGCTGAACGATGAGTCCGGTGAGTGGCGCTGCAATCCAAAGACCTGGGATTTCTTCAGGAGAAGCCCCTAGCGTCTGAAAAATACGAGACATGTAGCCGCCCTGAAGCGCAAATCCAAATTGGATGCCCATGAAGCCGAAGCTCATGTTCCAAATTTGCCAAAACGAGAGTGAAGGTTTAGTTTGCATGGCTAGAAAAGATCTATGGATATTATTGAACGTAGACAGCGTAGCCCCAAGGAGCTAATTTCTCTTGGTGGTTTGCTTTGAGATTTGCAGATTGACCAGAAAATAGATTCTGATATTTGCCAGCAATACTAGGGTCTTTAAGTGTGACTATTTGTTCTTTGGCACTTAAATTGAGCACAACAACTACTTTACGGTCCCCGGCTTCTCGAACATAAGCCAATGTATTTTTATCACTTTTTGCTGTAAGAAAACGTGGTTTGGTCTGGCCTTTACCTACAATTAGAGCAGGATGCGTTTGGTGTAAGTTCAATAAAGTTTGATAAAAAGGCACCAAATCCATTTTACGCCACACAATAGGATCTTTTTCAAAAAATTTGAGGCGACGATCTAAAGAAGTCTCCTGACCATTATAAACTAAGGGCATTCCATCAATCGTGGCTGCAAAAACGGCAAAACACAAGCGCGCCTCACCTAAGCGTTCCATTTCGGTACCGTTCCAAGAGTTTTCGTCATGATTGGAGGTAAAGTTCATTTGAAAGCCATTGTTTGGCAAAGTTGGTTTTGCAAAAAAATCATGAACTGCCCCGGCGTCTTTTTTACCTTTTGCGATGTCATTCATAATGTGGTGGAGTTCCCAACCGTAAGTCATTTCAAAAGCTTGATATAATTCATTTCCTTCTGCCTCAGCAAGCATAAATACAGGCTTGATTTGATCTAGTGTAGTGCGCGCTTCAGTCCAAAAATCCATGGGCACCCAACCCGCTACGTCACAACGGTAACCATCTACATCGTAATCGCGTACCCAACTAGCCATGCAATTGATCATTTCTTGGCGCATGTCTTTGTTATCAAAATTAAGATCAGCAACGTCGGTCCAGTCGGTGCCAATTGTAGGCTGAACATTACCCGTTGCATCTAGCGTATACCAATCTTTGTGACCTTGCTCTAACCAAACATGATCTGGAGATGTATGGTTAGCCACCCAATCGAGGATGACTTTCATGCCTAAATCGTGGGCTGTACGTACCATTTCACCAAACTCTTCTATGGAACCAAACTCGGGATTTACATCTCGGTAATCGCGAACGGCGTAATAACTTCCTAAACTTCCTTTTCTGTTAAGCTCGCCAATCGGATGTATAGGCATCAGCCAAATGATATCCACGCCCATCTCCTTGAGTCTAGGAAGCTGTGCTTGTACACCAGCGAAAGTGCCTTCTGGTGAAAACTGACGGACATTGACCTCATAAATAGTGGCATTTTTAACCCATTCAGGCGTGTAACGTTGAGCAAGCGCAACAATTGAAAAGATACCGAAAAGTAAAGTGAGCGTGATTTTTTTCATAATTAAACAGTTTCAGTTTTAAGAATGTACTTGAGGTGGTAGTCTACCAAGCCAACGACTGGTTTTTGAATGATAGAAGCAATGTGAATTTGAAGTTCAGTGGCTGCTTGGAACAATTCTTTTTCGAAGATTTTAGAAAGCGAACCCACAAAATGAACTTCGGTTTCTTTGTAGTTGTCGTAGCAACAAACGTGTACTTTCATGAAATGCTTGAAGCCATTGAACACCATTTCTGAAAAGAAAGGGTGCGCTTTGTGCTTGGCGATAAACGGCATGAACGAAGCGATAAATACATTGGCATTTGGCTCGCGGTATACGCGGTCGACGATTTGGTCTTTGTCGAGCTGATAGGTGGCAATGAAGTCGGCTTCGATTTCGGCAGGTAAGTGATGGTATAAAAAAGAAGAGAGCAATTGTTTGCCGAAATAACTGCCGCTGCCTTCGTCGCCAAGGACATAACCAAGCGCCGGCACTTCTTCTAATAAATTTTGGCCATCGAAGTAACAAGAGTTGCTACCGGTTCCGATGATGCAAGAAATTCCGGGATTTCCGTTGTAGGTAGCATAAGCACAAGCCAATAGGTCGTGTTCTACTAAAATAGAAGCGTTTGGAAAGATGCGGCGCAAGCCCTCTTCGACAATTTGGTTGAGTTCTGGACTTGAGCAACCAGCGCCGTAAAAGTAAATACCTTTAATGCCAGAGGCAAGCTGCATGATGTCGTTGTTTTTCTTCAACTCTGCTTCAATGATGTCCGCAGAATGAAAATATGGATTGAAGCCCATTGTTGAAAAAAAACTTTGGTTATTTTTGTTGTCTACTAATACCCAATCGCTTTTGGTAGAACCACTTTCAATAATGAAATACATAGTTTGTTATAGAGTGAATGATAGCTTTGTGTCAAATTTACACTATCCAAATATATAGATAATACTTCATACGTGCAGCACAATCCTAAAAAAATCAATTCAGAACTCAATCCTAACGTATCCGTCGACTGCGTCATTTTTGGATTTGACCTCGAACAACTTACCGTGCTACTCATAGACAGAGGTGAGATTTCATCAGCTTTTGGCCCGCGCCTAGCCCTCCCCGGCAACCTTATCTACGACAACGAAAACCTCGACATGGCGGCCAACCGTGTTCTAGACGAACTCACGGGGCTCAAGAATATTTACCTCGAACAAGTTGGCGCATTCGGAGACCCCGACCGCATCCACAAAGAGTCCGACCGCGAGTGGCTCAAAAGCATTCGCGCCGAACCTGAAGCAAGAGTCATTACCGTCGCTTACTACACGTTGGTCACGATGTCGCAATACAAACCGCAAGCCTCTTCGTTTGCCAAAAATGCCGATTGGGTGCCCGTCAATGAAATCAAAGAATTGGCTTTTGACCATTTTGAAATTTTACAAGCAGCCAAAGAAAAACTCAAGCAAAAAATTAAAATTCAGCCTATCGGCTTCAATTTATTGCCTGAAAAATTCACCCTGAGCCAATTGCACCGTCTATATGAATCTATCCTAGACAAACCTTTAGATAAACGCAATTTCCGTCGCAAAATTCAAAAACTCGACATCCTCACGAGCCTCAGAGAAAAGCAGCGCGGTGTGCCGCACAAACCATCACTTCTTTACAAGTTCAACGAAGAAAAATACCAAGAACTCACCCAAACAGGCTTCGATAACTTCGGATTTTAAGCCCTCCTTTTTTTATCTCCACAAAAAATCGTAATTTTCTAAGGTAAAATTTACCCTACGTGTAACTTTTGCACCAAACAAATTGTTCTACTGCCAGACACAATTTTGAACCGCTACGACTACAATACATGTGTGGACCTCCACAGCGATGCGCTGTATAGGTTTTGTTTGCATTTCTTGCGAGATGTCGAACCTGCCCGCGATATTGTACAAGATTGCTTTGAAAAATTGTGGATCAACAAGAAAAGCGTCGAAGTAGAAAAATCCAAGTCTTGGTTGTTTACTTGCGCCAATCACCTTATGCTCAATCAGGTGAAGCGCGATAAAATCAAACAACAACACTTGGAATCACTCTACTGGAACAGCACAAGCGGCACCGACACGCAATTTGAGAACCAACAACTCATCCAATTGCTTGTCAAAGATTTACCGCCTCTGCAAAAAAGCATCTTGTTGCTCCGAGACCTCGAAGGCTACACCTACCAAGAAATCGGCTCAATGCTCAACTTGACCGAAGCCCAGGTAAAAGTGTATCTTTTTAGAGCGAGGCTCAAAGTCAAAAAACGCATTAAAGGACAATTTGTATTGGCTTCATGATACCAACCTTAGACAACCTCGACCAATGGCTTTTCGATTCCTTCGAAGGAAACCTAAGCCCAGAACAGCAAGAATTGCTCGACAACTTTCTTGCGCAACACCCAGACCTCAGTCTAGAGCAAGATGCTTGGGAACAAGCGGCTTTTGTAGCTAACCCAATCACTTTTGAACCTAAATCGGCCCTCTATCGCAAAAAGGAATGGAACTACAGACCTTTTGCAGCTGCTGCCCTGCTGCTATTGCTTTTAGCCGCAAGCTATTTCTATACTTCTTCAAACAAAAATACGGCTACGCAAGTACGGCAAGCAAAAGCCTCTTCAAAAACGACGCGTCAAGCTTCATCCAAATCTTTCAATGCCTCTCCATCTTTATCTTCTTTAATAAATTCTAATTCGGCTGAAAATTCCAATTCTTCTGAAAATTCCAATTTAAGTTTATCTGAAACTTCAACTGTACTTTCAAACCCTTTTACAACTGTAGCTCCTCCAACTTATGCGCATGCGTCTTCAACGCCATCTACTTCGATAAATTTCAATTCTTCAACGAGTAGTACAAACATTTTACCTTTCCTTACTCCGGCTAAAATCACGGGCTACCGCACCGATTTACGCTTTGAATCCCTTGCCGGAATTGAAACCCACCTCCATAAAGCAAAAAACAACAGCTTACCAACTTTGCAGCGTCTAAGCCAGTTTGCACAAAAAGAATTAGGCCTGAGCAACAACCAAACCTACGATCTTCTATTACCAGGTAAAAGCAACATCGATGCCAACATCAGCAGTGTCGGGACGCTTTCCCAAACGCGCTTTCAAAGCATGAGCATCGCCAGAACAGGCACCGAAATGGCGCAGGGCATGCTTGGTCAACAAATGAGTCTAGATGGTTATGCACGCAAAGTACGCGCCGGATTTGGCCTTCAAGGCAACTACAAACAGTTTGCGGGAGCAGCGGTAACTGACTACGAAATCGGACTCATTGCAGCGCCTAAAATTGCACTGGGTCGTCAAATTATTTTAGAACCCGCTGCGCGTCTGCGCATGGGTGCGCGCTACGCCGATGCGAGTAAACTACAGCAATTATCGTTTATTGAATTTGAAAATGCAGACCTCCGCGAAGTACAAATTGACACCGCACAGAGCGTTGGGCGCCGACTTTTTTACAAGGACCTCGACTTCAGTTTAGCCATTCAAACACCGATCTTATTCGTTAGTGCACAACTCGAAAACGCTTTTGCGCATTTTGACTACGCCATGGGCAACGACCTCACCCCGAGCAATAGCCGTGCGCCCCAACAATTAACGGTGGCCATCGGTACACAATATGCATCTCGCAATGAAAAAATGCGCATCTCGCCCTACTTTTTATACACCAACAACCGCCTACAAACGCAATATCATGCGGGCACTCAAATCAATATCAACAAATGGCAACTGGGCTTGAGCATCGCAAGCAACCAACAATACCAAGCCTCACTGGGTTATTTTGGCAAGCACAGCGCACTGCTCATTCAAAGCACCCAACACCAATTACTCACGCTCAATGCGCCGAGCTATATGCATCAAATCACCTTCAGAATCTACTCACAAAATAGCCGTCAAGCCCGACGCTACATTAGCCTTTAACTATGAAAAATCTACGTTTTTTAACCATAGCCCTCGCCATTTGCGCCAACTACTTTGCGCAAGACCCCACCTTCACGCAGTTTTATTCGAATCCGGTTTACCTGAATCCTGCGCTTTCGGGCTCAAGCGGTTGCCCGCGTGTGGCGCTCAATTACCGCAACGAATGGCCACAACTCACAGGTAACTACGTCACCTACGCGGCCTCCTATGACAGCTACTTTAAAAATATTTCAGGAGGTGTCGGACTTGTTGCCCTCCACGATCAGCAAGGACAGGGCACCATTCAAACGTCCATGATTGGTGCTAGTTATTCTTATTATTTAAAAGTCAACAGAAAGTTTAGATTGATGTTTGGTACACAGGCCGCCTACTACCAAAAATACTTAGACTGGAGCCAACTCACTTTTGGCGATATGATTGACCCGCGCCGCGGCTTCATTTATCAAACTGGCGATGTGCCACGCGGCGATGGTCGCAGAGGCTTCTTTGATGTATCTGCCGGCCTCGTTGGCTTTAGCAAAAATTTCTATTTCGGCGCGGCATTTCACCACCTCAACCGTCCTGATGAATCCATGATCTTAGGTCAATCCAGATTGCCCATTAAGTTCACAGGACACGTTGGCGCCAACATCAAGTTAGGACAACGCGGACGCTATTCCAGTACCACCTTTTTGTCGCCCAACATCATCTACCAAAACCAAAACGGCTTTCAGCAACTCAATATAGGCGCCTACCTCAAATATGAAAGCTTTACAATCGGGGCTTGGTACCGCAACAAAGATGCCTTCATTCTAACCTTGGGCATCAACACGGAAAAATACCGCATTGGCTACAGCTACGACCTCACGGTTTCACCTCTCGGCAATGGCGTAAGTGGTGGTTCGCATGAGGTATCGCTCGGTATCAATCTGAAGTGCAAAAAACCTGTCCGCGACTTCCGCCGCTTGAGTTGTCCTTCTTTCTAGCCTCAACCACGAAATCAAGTTGCCAAATTGCAATTTTGTAATTTAGCAGCATGAAAGCAATCTTATTCGCACTTACTATTGGTGTTTCTGGTTCTATTTTTGGACAGCAAGAATGGTTAGGAAATACAACACCCACCAACGATGAACTCATTGCGCATCTTCAACATCTAGACCGCAAGCACAAAGAAATCAAACTCTATAATATGGGGCCGTCCGACTACGGGCAACCTATATATTTGTGTGTCATCAACGGCGAACGCGACTCCGTCAAAACCTTTGAAAAAGCGCGCAATAGCACTACCCTACTCATCAACAACGCCATTCACCCGGGCGAGCCAGACGGCATCAATGCCTGCCTTATATGGCTCGACCAATGGATTCGAGCTGGCAAACCTTTAAAAAGTCGTGATGGTCAAGATCTACCCGTCATCGCATTTATTCCTGCCTATAATGTTGGTGGCATGTACAACCGATCATCAACAAGCCGTGCCAATCAAAATGGCCCTGAAGCCTATGGCTTTAGAGGCTCGGCCAAAAACCTCGACCTCAACCGCGATTTCACCAAAATGGATGCGGTCAACACCCTCACTTTCGTCAAAATATTTCAAGCGCTCGACCCCGACGTTTTTATCGACAACCATGTATCTAATGGTGCCGACTATCCCTATACCCTGACTTACATCAGCTCTATGAAAGAACGCCTAGCTCCGAGTATGCAGCAACTTACTTACGAAAGTTGTCTTCCCACCTTAAAGGATTATTGCCAAATCGGGAATTTTGAGCTATTTCCATACGTGGAACACAAAGGTGAAACCCCTGAAAATGGCATCGTGGCGTTCAACGACCTCCCCCGCTATGCCATGGGCTACGCCAGTTTGTTTCACAGCCTTTCTTTTACTGTAGAAACTCATATGCTCAAGCCTTTCCCGCAGCGCGTTCAAGCGACACTCCAATTCATGAATTCAACTATTGCCTATATGATGAGTAATGCTACGCAAATTGAGCAAGCGAGAAAAGAAGCCAAAAGCTGGTGTCAGCAAGAAGCCTATTTTCGCTTCAATTACCAACTAGATGAGCAAAATGTAGATAGCATCCGCTTCAAAGGGTATGAAGCGGTATATCCCATCCATCCGGTTACCGGTTTGGCTCAGCTCGAGTATGACCGCTCGCAACCTTATGAAAAAAATATCCCGTATTATCGCCATTACGTCCCGCAAGACTCCGCAAGGGTTCCTGCATTTTATATTGTTGGGGCACAAGAAAGCCAAATTATTTCTTATTTGAAATTAAACGGCGTGCAGTTTCAAACGGTAGAAACCTTTTCAATAAAGAATGTTTATTGCCAAGTGGTCAAGGATTACAAAGCGCCAACACGCCCTTACGAAGGACATTTTAAACTCTCCCAAATAAATGTTGAAACAACTGAAAAAGAAATCCAAGTGAAGCCAGGAGACATCATCATTCCTACTCAACAAGATAGAGCTTTGTTTATTCATGCTGTACTCCAAGGTGAAGCCGAGGACAGCTATTTAAGTTGGAACTTCTTTGACAGTTACCTCCAACAAAAAGAATACTTTTCTAGCTATGTATTCAAAGAAAACGTAGCCCGCATCTTAGAAGAAAATCCAATTCTAAAAAGCAAATATGAAGAACGTAAAGCATTGGATGTACAATTTGCCAAAAGCGAATGGGACCAGCTTTTTTTCATTTATCAAAATAGCCCCTATTTCGAGCAAACCTTCATGCGTTTGCCCATTTATTTGATTTATTAATAAAACCTAAAGCATAAAAAAAGCCCCGAGTAAACTCGGGGCTTTTTTATTGGCCATTTGGCCTTTGCTTAGTTTTTGACGATGCGGATCGCTTTGGCTGCTTCGGCTACTTTTAAGAAGTAGATGCCGCGTGCAACTTGGTCGATATTGATCGTTGTTGAAGTACCAGTAAGGTTACCAGTAGCTACAACTTTACCTTGTGCATCTTGTATCACGTAATTGCTATACAACGCTTCAGAAGCTACCAAAGTAAAGATGGCGTCTGTAGGGTTTGGTTGTACCGAGTAAGTCAAGACTTTGTTTTCATCCAAACCTACTGTGAGGGTAAGGTTTAGGGTGATTGTAGAGTCACAACCTGCAGCGTTCGTCGTGTTTTGAACGTATGTTCCTGACTGCGTATACAAGATACCATTCAAGATATACGCATCGAGCGCAGTTTCGTTGAGGATACTAGAGCTAGCTTGGTTCACCTGAACAGTGAGGGCGTTCGTGGCAACACTACAGCCTTGAGGGCTTGTTACTTGAGCTGAATAAGTACCTGACGCACCAACGGTAATTGTTGGTGTTGGAGCACCATTAGACCATAATACGGTGTTGCCGGATTGCGCACTGAGGGTAACGGTTTCACCTTCACAGAAACTCAGAGGGCCACTAGCCACAATGTAGTTAGCTGGCAACGGATTGACACTAACTGCAATTGATTCAGTATCCACACAACCATTTGCGGCAGTTGCTGTGACGGTATAAATACCAGCATTAGCAGCGGTGATTTGTGCGACTGATTGGTTTGTAGACCACGCGTAAGTAGCCGCTCCAGATGCTGTCAAAGCAACTGAACCACCTTCACAGAAAGTTGTTGGACCATTTGCCGCGATCGCTGCATTTGGCGCAGGTAAAATCGTGATGGCTACTGGAGCTACGGTTGTCTGGCATCCGTTGGACCCCGTTACCGTAACGCCATAGTTACCCGAAACTGCAGGCGAGATAGACTGTGCCGTGAGCCCGTTGGTCCAGAGGTAGCTTCCTGTTCCGGAAACCGCAAGGGATAGTGTCTGGTTAGAACAAGAAGTTGTATTGCCATTCACGGCAATTGAAGCGGACGGTGCTGTTAATACGTTAATTGCAATCGCATTCGACGTAGCACTACATCCACTCGGGCTAGTGATGGTAACTGCATACAAACCAGAAGTATTCGCTGTAATTGCTGTACCAGTTGCACCATTAGACCAGAGGTAAGAACCACCGGTATAATTATTGGCATTCAGCACAACGCTAGCACCAGCACAGAAGCTTGTGGCACCTGCTGCGGTAATAGAAGCAGAAGGGGTAATTCCTGTTGCTAAATTATAGATCGTACTCGCCGAACAACCGTTGGCATCTTGAAGTGTCAAGACGTAGTTTCCTGGTTGGTTAACGGTAATTGCATTGGTTTGAGCACCTGTACTCCAAGAATAGTTCGCTGCAGCAGTTGCGGCACTAAGTGTTACCGGCTGCCCGGAACAAAGTGCTGGCGAACTTGCCTGAACACTCGCACTTGGCGCAGTATAGACAGTTACCTGAACTGGCGATACTTGGTAAGTACAACCCGCAGCATTGGTAACCGTTGCACTATAGGTTGCACTTGCATTCGCAACAATGTTTGCAAAAGTTGAACCATTGCTCCATGCATATGACAAGCCAGCTGGCAAGCTGAGTTGTACTGCTCCACCGGAACAGAAGCTCAACGGACCGTTTGCGTTAATGGCAACTGGCGCGATGCTATTTACTGTAAATGGCATGGTAGTCGTCACCGTACAACCATTTGCGTAAGTCACTGCATATTGAACAGTAGTGTTGCCTTGGCTTACACCCGTGACAACTCCATTGTTATCAATGCTGGCAATACCGGTTGCTGCAGAAGACCAAACACCTCCTGTAGTGGCGTTGCTCAAAGAGGTATTGTTACCGATACAAGCGTTAGCGGTACCAGCAATTGCTGCCAATGCTGGCGCAGCTTGCATCGTTACAGCTACAGGCGTACTCGTTGCAGTACAGACGCCATTGCTTGTTGTCAAGGTAATGTTAGCTGTTTGGGCAACAGTAATGCTCTGGGTTGTTTGTCCGTTAGACCAAGTATAGCTTGTTGCAGGATCAGCGCTTAAAACTACGCTTCCACCTTCACAGAACGTGAGCGAACCTGAGGCCGTTACGTTGCTAGATGGCAGGGCCTGAACCGATACGAGTACCGGACTTGCACTAGCTGAACATCCGTTGGAAGTTAAAGTAAGGTCGTACTGACCACCTGAACTAACGGTAATTTGTTGACTTGTTGCACCTGTGCTCCATAAGTAGCTACTTGCTAAGGGTGCACTGAGTACAACTGAACCTCCTTGACAGAAGGTTGTTGGGCCATTGGCTGTAATGATTGCCGAAGGCAATGCATTTACTACAATAGTTGTCGGTGCAGAAGTTGCACTACAACCATTAGCAGTCACTTGAACAGCATAAAGTCCCGCGTTCTGAACAGCGATACTTTGAGTGGTAGCACCGTTAGACCACAAATATGAACTGGCAGGGCCTGCGCTGAGCACAACTGTACCACCTTGACAGAAAGTTGTTGGGCCGTTGGCAGTAATGACTGCCGTTGGCGCACTCAATGACGTCACAGCTACTGGCGCAGCAGCTGCACTACAACCCGCTGCGTTTGCAACGGTCAAACCGTAATTGGCCGCTGTACTCACACTGATTGTTTGCGTAGTTGCGCCGTTGGTCCAGAGGTACGAAGCTGCCGTTGGAGCAGAAAGCGTAACTGTAGCACCAGGGCAAAGTGCCAACGAACCATTCACTACGATTTGTGGAGTTGTTGGTAAACTTTGTACGTTCACTACGACTGGCGTTGCCTGAGCTGTACAACCAAGCGCGTTGGTAAGTTGAACACCATAAGATCCGGAGGTATTCACCGTAATACTTGATGTGGTGGCACCATTAGACCATAGATAAGCCGATGCTGGCGCAGCCGTCAGTGTTACAGTTCCGCCCTGACAGAAACTCGTTGGGCCCGCGGCATTGATGCTCGCTGTTGGCAATGCATTCACCACTACTGGAATAGCACTAGAAGTTGCTGAACATCCATTTGAACTGACTTGAACGGTATAGTTACCTGGCGTGGTTGCCACAATTGTTTGTGTAGTGGCACCATTCGACCATAAGTAAGAACCTGCACTACTTGCTGTAAGGGTAACAGAAGCACCCTGGCAGAAGGTTGTGGCTCCGATCACAGAAATACTTGCACTTGGTAAGGCCTGCACATTGATGGTCGTTGGAACCGAACTGGCCGTACAACCATTGGTTGTACTTGAGACAGAATAGTTACCTGCAGTATTTACAGTAATTGAAGGTGTTGTTGCACCTGTTGACCACAAATAAGTTGTCGCTGGGCTTGCTGTCAAAGTAACCGAGCTACCTTGACACAAGTTGGTTGCACCTGATGCAGAAATGGTGGCAACTGGTAAAGCATTAACAGTTACGGTAGTGGCACTTGAGGTCGCTGTACAACCGTTTGAGTTGACGGTAACTGTATAAGCCCCTGCTGTGCTAGCTGCAATACTTTGTGTTGTTGCGCCGTTAGACCATACAAAGGCTGCACCAGCTGGTGCACTTAACGTTACACTAGCGCCTGCACAAATGGTTGTACTTCCAGAAGCAGTGATTGTTGCAGTTGGCAAGGCATTGACAACAACTGTTGTATTTGACGAAGTAGCCGTACATCCTTGGTTATTGGTCACGACCAATGAATAGGCACCAGCCGCATTAGCAGTGAGTGTCTGAGCAGTTGCACCAGTAATTGGGTTCCCATTCAAACGCCATACGTAGGTAAAGGTTGAACCTGTAGGAGCGGTAGGCGCATTGAGCACAACGGATCCTCCGGCACAGAAAGTAGTAGAACCTGTATTGGTAATTATTGCTGTTGGGCTCGGTAGAATACTTACGACTGTTGGTGTAGAGGTCGCCGAACAACCGTTGGTACTGACGTTCACGCTGTAAGAACCACCTGCAGTAACGGTAATACTTTGCGTATTGGCACCGTTTGACCACAAGTAGCTTCCTGCAGAAGCAGCCGTAAGTGTAACGCTACCTCCTTGACAGAAGCTCGTGGCGCCACCTGCAGTTACAGCAGCACTTGGTGTGGCTTGTAGGGTTACAGCCGTAGGTGCAGAAGTTGCAGAACAACCATTTGCAGTAGCGGTAACACTGTAATTACCAGCGGCTGATACCGTAATAGCTTGTGTGGTTGCTCCAGTAGACCACAAATAGGTTGTAGCAGGAGCTGCCGTTAAGGTTACAGTTCCACCTGAACACAAGGCGGTGAGGCCATTGGCAGAGATGCTGGCAACTGGTGGATTCACAACAGTTACGGTGGTGGTCGCAGAAACAGCTGTACAGCCGTTGTTCACGGTTGTAACGCTGTAAGGACCACTTTGGGCAACGGTTATACTTTGCGTTGTTGCACCCGTACTCCAAAGGTAACTTGACGAACTAGATGCTGTTAGCGTAACGTTGCTTCCTTGACAGATCGTTGTGGTTCCAGACGTACCAATTGTGGCAGCCGTTGGCGTAATTACAGTCATTGGCTTGCTGCTTACGGCACTACAACCGCTGGAGCTTGTAACAGTATAGTTGATATTAAGTGCACCAGCTGCTACACCCGTCACTAAACCAGTTGTTGGGTTCACAGTGGCGAGTGCCGTATTGGAACTACTCCATACTCCGCCACCTGTTGTATTGCCTAAAAGTGTTGTTCCGTTCGAACAAACCGTAGCCGAACCAGTTGTTGTAGCAACCGTTGGCAAAGCGTTTACGGTAAGGATCATGTTCTGAGATTGCGCTGAACAACCATTAGCTGCGGTTACGGTCACTGCATAAGCACCACCTGCTGTGGTTGTGATACTCTGTGTTGTGGCACCAGTATTCCATGCATAGCTTGCTCCAGCTGATGAAGTAAGCGTGAGTGAAGCACCTTGACAGAAACTCGTTGAACCATTTGCACTGACACTTGCAGCCGGAGCAGCAAGAACGGTGAACGGTAAAGTTGCTGTCGCTGTACAGCCATTGGTATTGGTTACTGTGTAGCTTACGACAGCAGTACCAGCGTTCAAGCCAGAAACCAAACCAGAGTTTTGACCGATGGTTGCAACGGATGGATTACTGATACTGTAAACCCCACCTGATAAAGTATTACTCAAAAGTGTCTGTGCATTGCTACAAACTGTTGCTGATCCTGAGATCGCAGGAACCGTTGGCACTGCGTTCACCACTACCGCTTGAGGCGCAGACGTTGCCGAACAACCAAATGAGTTGGTAACGGTTACGCTGTAATTGCCAGCAACAGCAGTTGCTAGAGTAGCAGCAGTTGAACCATTGCTCCAGAGATAAGTAAAGTTATTTCCTGTTGTTGCAGCAAGTGTAACCTGACCTCCACTACAGAAAGTGGTTGGTCCGTTTGCCGTGATATTTGCCGTTGGCACCGGATTCAAACTTACTGTTGTTGGGGCTGAGTTAGCAATACAACTTCCGTTACTTGTCTGAACAGTGTAAGAACCTGGATTGAGGACGGTAATGCTTTGTGAAGTAGCACCATTCGACCACAAATAACTTGCGGCGGTCGATGCCGTAAGTGTTACGCTCGCACCCTGACAAATTGCTGTCGAGCCAGATGCACTAATTGTAGCAGTTGGCAAGGCCGTTTGGGTAACAACAGTTGCGCTACTCGTAGCCGTACAACCGTTGGTACCGGTAACGCTAACTGTGTAGCTACCTGGTGCCAATACGTTAATGGTTTGAGCAGTTGAACCATTGCTCCAAAGATATGAAGCAGCAGGTACAGCAGTGAGCTGAGCGCTAGCGCCCGCACAGAATGCAACAGTTGCGCCTTGTTGAATAGCAGCGGTTGGCAAGGTATTTACCACAACCGGAGTGCTTGTTGAACTTGCCGAACAACCATTGGCTGCCGTAACCGTAACACTGTAATTACCTGCCGTACTGACATTAATCGAAGGTGTCGTGGCGCCTGTACTCCATAAATAAGCAGCGCCGCTGGAAGCTTGCAAACCAACACTACCGCCTTGACAGAAGCTCGTTGCTCCATTTGCTGCAATAGTTGCTACAGGAGCCGCGACAACTGTAATTGGATACGTCACCGTGTTGCTACATCCGTTGTTGTCGGTATAGAGGTAAGAGATTGTACTTGAACCAGCTCCAATACCACTCACTAAACCAGAAGCATTTCCGATGCTTGCTACGTTTAAGTTAGAAGAGGTATAGATACCACCGGTCATGACATTCGCTAATTGTGTTTGTCCGTTAGAACACAGCGTCGCAGTACCCGTAATTGGCGTTACTACTGGTAAAGGATTCACCACAACAGCCTGAGTACTTGAACTTGCCGAACAGCCGAAGGCGTTTGTAACGGTTACGCTGAAGTTACCGGCAGCTGCACTTGTGATCCCTTGTGTTGTTGCACCGTTAGACCATAGGTAAGTATAGCCGTTTCCAGCTGGCCCATTGAGGGTTACTTGAGATCCCAAACAGAAAGTTGTTGGTCCGCTTGGCGTAATGTTCGCTACTGGAACAGGGTTGTAAGAAACAAATACTGGTGTTGAGGTAGCACTACAAGAACCCGTACCTACATTGACAAAGTAAGAGCCAACAGTAGAGACAGTAATGGACTGAGTTGTAGCGCCGTTATTCCAGAGATAGTTGGTGGCAGGGGCTGCAGTGAGTGTCACTGAAGAGCCTTGACAAATAGCAGTTGGGCCACTCGCACTAATACTCGCAACCGGAACAGGAGTTACCGTAACTGTTGTAGCAGACGAAGTAGCCGTACAACCATTTGAACCTGTCAAAACAACCGAGTAAGTTCCGGCAGCATTTAGTGTAATTGTTGGTGCTGTTGAACCATTGCTCCAAAGATAAGCCGCAGCTGTACCTGTACTAAGTGTGACTGACGAACCATCGCAGATGTTCACCGACGCACCTGGGTAAATGGTCGCATTTGGCGCAGGGTTTACGTTCACTGCAATTGCATTAGAGGTAGCGGTACAACCAAATGTATTGCTGACCACAACGGTGTAAGTACCTGAGGTAGCTGCCGAAATCGTTGAAGTGGTGGCGCCGTTGCTCCAAAGATAGGTGCTGGCTCCTGTACTTGCTTGAATATCCACAGAACCACCTTGACAGAAGGTTGTGGCACCAAGTGGTGAAATCGAAGCCGTTGGCGACGGATTCACGGAGAATGTCTGCGTTACAGCATTACTACAACCAAATGCATTTGAATAGGTGTAGGTAATCTGAGCTGTGCCGATGTTTCCTGGCGTGAGGTTACCACTGAGCGTAGCAACGTTCAACACACTGCTGTTGCTCGTAGCGTAAATACCTCCAGGTACGGCATGACTCAATATCGGACCAGTTCCCTGACAAACGGTTGTTGATCCGATCAAAGGCGTTTGAGCCGGCAAAGGATTAACCGTTACAACTGCAGGTGACCCTACCGTAGAACAGCCAAAGGCGTTGGTAACCGTAAGACCAAAACTTCCTGAGGTGGTGGTAGAAACCGATTGTGAAGTTGACCCGTTGGTCCAGAGGTAGGTAAAGTTGTTACCTGCTGGTGCTGTAAGTGTCACGGTTCCGCCGTCGCAGAAGCTGAGTGGTCCGCTGGCAGCAATTGCCGCACTAGGTACTGGGTTAATTGTTATTGTTGCAGGAGCAGAAGTTGCCGAGCAACCATTATTGGTTACCGTTACTGTATTGGCACCTGCAGCTGAAGCAGTAATTGATGCCGTGGTGGCACCGTTGCTCCACAAGTAAGTGTAGCCCGCACCAGCTGTAGCGGTTAAGGTAACATTGCTACCCTGACAAATTGCTGTTGATCCGCTGGCCGTAATGGCTGCTGTAGGCGTTTGATTGACCGTCACTACAATTGGTGCTGTGGTTGCGGTACATCCGTTTGAGCCTGTTAAAGTGGCTGTGTAACTTCCTGCCGCATTGACAGTAATGGTAGCTGCACTAGAGCCATTGCTCCATTGGTAAGCTGCAGCTGTACTTGTAGAAAGCGTTACGCTATTTCCAGAACATATAGTAACTGCCGCACTCGGGTAAACAAGCGTGCTAGGCAGCGCGTTCACAGTTACGGCAACGGTATTGGATGTAGAGCTACAACCAAAAGAGTTGGTCATGACTACATTGTAGTTTCCAGAAGTGCTTGCGTTGATGTTTTGTTGCGTAGAACCATTGCTCCAGAGGTAAGTGGTTTGAAGCGCTGCTGGGGCTGCGATACCAACACTTCCACCCTGACAGAATGTGGTTGCACCGTTTGGTGTTGCCGTTGCACTTGGCGACGGATTCACCGTTAGGTTGGTTTGTACGCTATTCGAACAACCAAATGCATTGGCGTAAGTATAGGTCACAAGTGTGCTTCCTGGCGCAACAGGTGTAATGGCTCCGGAGGTTTGGCCTATGGCAGCCACACTCGTGTTGGCAACGCTATAAATACCACCTGTAAACGCATGGGTTAATGTACCTGAACTACCCATACAAACGGTGCTTGGTCCGCTCAGTTGAGAAATTGCCGGCAGTGGATTCACGGTAACAGCTACTGCTGTTGAAGTCGCTGAACAACCGAAAGAATTGCTTACGGTAACACTAAAAGTACCCGAAACAGCAGAACTGATGTTTTGAGCAATAGAACCGTTACTCCAAGCATAGGTAAATCCGTTGCCGCTAGGTGCACTGAGTGTAACCGAACCGCCATCACAGAAAGTGAGTGGCCCGCTGGCTGTAATACTAGCTGTAGGTGTAGGAATAACGTTCACAGATGTGGCAGCAGAAGTAGCCGAACAACCATTATTTGAAACGGTAACCGAATAGGCACCAGATGCCGTAGCGTTGATCGTTTGGGTTGTAGCACCGTTGGACCACAAATATGTATAACCTGTTCCTGAAGTAGCGCTTAAACTCACACTAGACCCCTGGCAAATAGAAGTTGCTCCAGATGTGGTGATGTTCGCTGTAGGCAAGCTCGTTAGTGTTACTGTTGTAGCAGCAGAAGTCGCAGTACAACCATTAGAACCCGTTAGGGTGACACTAAATGAACCCGCTGCATTGACAGAGATGGTTGGTGTTGTAGCACCGTTGCTCCATGCGTAAGCAGCAGCTGTACCTGTACTAAGCGTTACAGAAGAACCCGCACAAACATTGACGCTCGTTCCAGGGAAAATATTCGCATTTGGCGCTGGGTTCACTGTTACCGGAACCGCAATAGAAGTAGTCGAACAACCACTTGCATTGGTAACTGTTACAGTGTATAAGCCTGATGTTGTGGCCGAAATGGCTTGTGTTGTGGCACCATTGCTCCAAAGGTAGCTTGCGCCAGCATTGGCCGTTAAGGTTACTGCCCCACCCTGACAGAATGTGGTTGCTCCACCTTGTGTAATTTGAGCCACCGGAGGTGTATTTACAGTTACAGAAGTAGTTGCCGAACCTGGGTTGGTATTCAAACAGCCCGGTACGTTGGCAACGTTGTAGGTAAGAACTGCCGTACCTGCACTTGAAGCCGTTACCAAACCACTGTTCGGGTTCACGTTTACAACTGAAGGGTTATTAGAAGTCCAGAGACCATTGGCAGTAGAACTTGTAAAGCTGTAGCTACTACCCACACACAAGTTAGATGAGCCTACAATAGGACCCACACTTGGCGCAGGAATAACAGAAATAGCAAGCGGTGTAGAGGTAGCCGTACAACCATTGTTACCGGTAGCAGTAACCGTGTAGTTGCCACTTGTAGAGACAGTTGTAGACTGCGTTGTTGCACCATTTGACCACAAATAACCAAAGGCATTAGACGCCTGAAGCGTCATGCTCTCCCCTATACAGAATTGCGTTGCCGGTGGTGGTAAAATAACCGCAGTTGGCAAAGCCTTGATCTGAATAACTTTGGTAGTGGTATTCGAACAACCAAATGTGTTGGTCACGGTATAGGTAATGGTAACGTTGCCTGCAGCAACACCCGTTACAGCGCCGGTTGTTGGGTTTACGGTAGCAATGGAAGTATTGTTGGAAGTCCAAACGCCACCGCTCACGTTATTGGTAAGGGTTTCACTAGATGCCACACAAATACCATTGACCCCACCGTTGATGATACCCGGCGATGGTAATGGATTGATGGTCACTAACGCAATGTTAGAAGTTTCAGTTCCACACAAACCACTCACCACTACCGTGTAGTTACCAGAGTTAGAAGTTTGTGGATTGGAAAGCGAGTAAGTCGCACTGGTCCCCGTTAAAGGGGTTGTGCCAACTGACCATGCGTAAGTCAGGTTGGTTCCGACTGCGCCTACCGTAAGGCTTGTTGCAGCAAACGCACAACCAGTGTATGACAACGGCTGGGTGTTAATAGCAGTTACAGTATTGACAACTACAGTTGCAGCTGAAGAAGTCAAAGATGAACAACCACCTTGAACTTGAACCGTATAATTTCCAGATTGGTTGACGAACGAGGACGGAATGGTAAGTGTTGAATTAGTAATTGTTGTATTATTGGTAAACGATGGAATAGTTGAAACAGCAACCCCATTCAAATACCATGTATAATTTAAACTACCCGTACCAGCAGCTGTAACCGAAAGGTTCACTGGCGAGCCCGCACAAACAGTAGAGCCAACCGGCTGCACACTGATGGTGGTGAGTGGCGTCACGGTCAGTTGCGCATTGGCAGAGGTGACTGATCCACAAGTGGCGGTGACCACCACAGAATAAGCCCCTGCATCACCGAGTGCCAATGATGGAATGGTGTAAGACGAAGCCGTGGCTCCAGAAATTGGTGAACCGTTGTAGCGCCATTGGTAAGTGAGTGTTCCCGTTCCAATAGCTCCAACACTAAACGTAACTGGCGAACCCTGACAAACCGTTTGTGTTTGTGGCTGGGTATTGATCACTGTAGCTTGGTTAATCGAGTTAGTCGCTACGTTCGAGGTAGCCGACCCACAAGAGCTTGTCGCAACCAACTGATAACTCAATTGGCCCGCAACAGATGGCACGCTAAGTGTTGCCGACTGCGAACTAGAATTGGAAGCAAATGAAATGTTGCTATATGTACCTGTTGGCGTTGTACTAGACTGCCATTGGTAAGTAATGGTTCCTGTACCTACAGCCGTAACACTTAAAGACTGCGAACCTCCTAAACAAACGGATGCATCAACAGGTTGCGCGGTGATTGCCGTAGCTGGCGTAACGGTCATAGTGATTGCGTTAGAGTTGGCAGTTGCCGACGAACTCAAACAAGATGACGGCAAGCTCGATGTCATGGAAAGGCTTACTACATCGTTATTGGTAAGACCTAATGTAGTGTATGTTGCACCCGTGCCAACTGTAACACCATTCAACTTCCAAGCATATGTTGGAGATGAGCCCATATTGAGGCCTGATAGTACAGAGAATGTAACACTTGTACCTGCACATATTGTGGTGTTGGTTGATTGCGTAATGCTCACACTTGGAGCAACCGGAGCACCCGTCATGACAACAGGCGTACTTGTTGCTGTTGGCGTAAACAAACAATTTGCATAGTTACTGGTCATGGTAACCCCAATTTGTGCCCCTGCAGCTAGTGTTTTACGAAGATGATTGAAATAGAGGTTGCGTTGGCTAGCGCCATCGTTTTGACCACCAATATAGAAATCTACTGCATCAATATTGGCAGCACTGTTGATGGTTGTACTGTAGGTTGCCCCCCCACTTCTCGAGGTCATAGAGAAGTTGTACTGAGACGCACTCGTACGGGTAAGCGTCACCAACATTGGTGTTGTTCCGTAAGTGGTATTGGCTGTTCCGTTTGTAGTTGTTATAGTTGATGAACCTGTGTTATTCACATTAAACACAGTTGTTCCGCCAGACTTAAGATCAAATCCTTTACTTCCTGAACCGGCATCCCAGTTAAATATCCAATAGAAGCTCAATTCCTCGCCTACCATCATGCCATTGACAATTGGTCTGCGGGCATTTAAATAAGTTGAACCTGTTGCATAAATACCAAAAGCACTTGTTCCAATACCGGAAGTACCCGAACCATCGTTGGCTGGGTTTCCAATGAATGCACCCGTGTTGGCTCCGATATTGAAAGCCCAAGGACTAAACCCTGTTCCTAAATTCGAACCATTTACCCAAGAGCTACCGTAGTTGCTCGCCTGATCATAAGCATCAGTGTAAGTAAACGTTGAACTATTCGTCCCAACACTTGCCGAACCTAGTGCCCAAGCATAAGTTGGCGCTGTACCACCAAATGTCGGTGTTGCAGTAAACACATACGGACTTCCCGCACATGTCGATGCACTTGTCGTTGAAACCGAAACAAGTGGTGTTACTGAAGGGTTGATGACAACCGTTACCGGAGTGCGTGGACCTTCACAGCCTGTTAATGTATTCTGTCTGCTCACATAATAAATTGTAGTACCTGCGTTGACCGATGATGGAACTGGAGAGGTACTAGTTTGACCAGCAGCACCAGTTGGCGCAGAATAATACCAATAGATCTGGTTATTATTAGGATCAGCCAATAAGTTTGCTGCTCCTGTGTTTACCCAAAGTGGTGAAGTTGTTGCACCTTGACAATACGTAATTGTTCCTGCTGGTGAAATTGTAAACCCTGAACCATTAACTGTTGCCGAATATACAGGTGCAGCAGGTGTATTATTCACCGTAACAGTGAAAGTTGTTGGGTTACTTTCACATCCGTTTGAACCAGAAACCTGAGTTGCATAATACAAGAATGGAGATCCGGTATTTGTTGCCGTACTAGGCGTAGGTGCAGTAGTAGATGCGGCACTAGATAATGAACCTGTATACCAATTTAAAGTGTTTCCAGCTAAGGCTGTCGCTCCTAGTTGGACGGCTGTGGAACCTTCACAGTAGGTAGGAGCTATAGAAGTGGTAGCAACTGGTGCTGCTGGTGCTGCTACTACGGTTAAAGTAACAGCAGTACCTGTTGCAGAAATACAACCTGTTGAAGAATTCACAGAAAACGCATAATAGGTGTAGGTACCTGCAGTAGATGAAGGCGCAAAAGTATATGTACTTGACCCTGCAAGTAGCAAACTAGTACCATATAAATCACTATACCAGTTGATTACACACCCAGAAGGCGCAGTCGCAGTCAATGTCGTACTAGCCGCATTGTTACATGCAGTTACGTTTCCACCCGAGTTTGGCGCAGCAGGTAGGGCGTTAACGGTGATGGACAAAGGAGCTATTGCTGGACATTGGGTTTGCGTATTCGTTGCAGATACGGTATAATTAACTTGTCCAGGGGTTGCAGCCTGAGATGAAAGTGTTTGATAATAGTAGTTACTTGCCGTACTTCCACCTTGTGAGGCAGGAATTGCAGCTAAACTAGTCAAGTTTGTTCCAGTCCCCAAATACCATTGAATATCGTAGCTCACAGGAGGTGAAAAACGCCATGCAAGAGGTGTTGTAATTTGGGCGGAAATACCATTCCAATAGTTTTGTTGAATTGTTACATTACTCGAATTACAATTTGGAGCAGTAGCACCGTTTACTGCAGCACCATCTTGTAATCCAATGTATTTATTTCTCGTATCATTGATATAAAGACCAGTAGTTGCAACTGGATTTGTAGCAGTAAAAACGGTTATCTCAACAACCCCAGATGTTTCATAAAGGATTACCTGAACCGTACTTTTACCATCATTCGCATTCGTAGAGTACCAAGTGGCACAATCCAAATACTGAATGACGCATCGTTCGGAATTACCAAATCCTTCTGTCCAGTGACGGACTGTTCCAGTACCAAAACCAAAGTTTCCTCCAACACTATTTAGCTGTAAATCTCGGGCACAGGCGGCAATGGTATTTAATGGGCTAGATGCACTTGGGAAACCGCCCGGAAAAGAGTAATTAACTGTTCCACTTGCTCCAAAATTAATTGTTCCATTCGTACCAATATTAAAGCTAGAAAAAGTCGTTCCAAAATAATTAAAGTCGAAGCCAATCGATCTACCATTCCAATATCCGTCATCTAAACCACCTGTCGGTGCAATTGCGGCAGTTCCTCCACCACATAGAGTTGTAGCTGTAATACCACTTGGTGGATTAAGCGGTGCGGAAGAAGCATTAATACATTGTACGGAGAAATTGCCACTTGGCGTACCCGGCTGCAATGTAGTAGTACCATTTAAACAAACCTGTGACGGATTTGCAATCGGATTTAAATTCGATGGAGCAAATACAACTACATCTTGCTGCGTTATGCTTGGGGGCACTAGTGTCGTATTGAATGTCGTACTGTTACAACCAAAAGGCATCAAAACTCCAGTATTCAATTGATACATAGTCGAGATTGATGGGTTTGCCGTTAATGGATTACTTGTAGACACATTTGTAAACGACCCTGTAGTGTTTGTATTTGACGTCCACTGAATTGTACTATTCGATGACGCTTGAGTTACATTAGCGGTAAGTGTAACAGAGGCACCCGTCTGACATAACAAATTATTGAGACTACTACTTGTCACCAACGGATTGGTCAATACAACAACCTCTGTTCTAGGACTAGGGCACTGCGTAGCAGCACTAAATTGCTGCACATAATATTTATAAGAAGATGCAGCGGCAGTGGTTAAATTCGGAATACAAAAATCAATTGAAGTTGAGGTTCCCTGAACGGCATCGTAGGAAATAAAAACGGAGTCAACAGATTGCGATGGACCATCTGGATCAATTTCTGTTCCGCCCGTTGAAGCTGTCCACCAAGTGAGCGCATTGTTTGTACCAGCAGTTCTTGAAGCTGTAAAAGAAGCTTGCGCTCCTACATTGACTGTTTGTGTTGCTGAAATAACAGAAGGAGCTGCAGGCGATGCAATCACAACGTGCGCACCCGAAATGGAAGATGTACTACTCGGGCAAGAGGCGGAACTAACAATACAATAATAATACAACGTACCCACGCTTGCCGTTGATGGTGTATAACTTGCATTTGTAGCACCGGAAATCAAAGTTCCACCGGTTGTGGATGCAGTTGTATTCGAATACCATTGATAAGTTAAGTTAGTTCCTGTTGCGGTAACAGACAACGCCGAAAAGGTTTGGGAACTCTGACATTTGGTGTCAGGTGTTGAGGAAGGCTGTACAGTAATTACTGGTTGAGTATTGATAACGATAGTCGCCGACCCTTGAGTACCCCAACAAGTACCATTGTATGCTCGGAAATAATAAGTGCCACTTGATGTAATGCTCTGGGAACTAGATGGCGTTGCAGTACTTGTGCCATTTGAGGTAGTACCTTGAAAATACATTGTGCCTGAAGAGCCATTTGAGGCCGTAATAGTGGTTGAATTACAATACGAGCCAGCCAATGAAACTGTTGGCTGGGTAGGTAAAGGTAAAACAGTCACCAAGACTTGATCACTTGCGCTACATCCATTACCGGAGGTAGATGTTAATGTATAAGTTGTTGTTGAAGTTGGTGTGGCTGTCGGAGTTAAACTTGAAGTTGACGATAGACCTGTTGATGGACTCCAAGCGTTGGTTGGATTAATTGTAGGAACATAATTTATTCCCCAACTTGTAATAGTCCCAACATCACCACCTGTATCATCTTTAACTGTCAAGGTCCAAACACCATCTGCCGAACCAGAAAACGTAGAAAATGCAGTTTGCGGCGCAACATTTCCCGTGATTGATGCAGCACTAGTTGGCAAAGTAGACCCACCGGTGATAAACGTACAATTGTAATTATCGCCACTTCCACCTTTATCTTCTGCTAATGCAATTTGAACACCACTTGGAGACGTTAAATAAATATCCAAATCATCATTCCATGTATGTGTAATTGCCAAAGAGACACTAGTTATTGCACTTGCATTAATATTTGAATTTGAGATTGTGATTGTATTTGTGATCCCGGTAGTATTGTTATCTGGGATTGCAAGACTCAAACCAGTTTGCGATTGTGAAGTGAGCGATCCAACAGAGGATGTTGCATTCGTTGAACCGTTTAAAATAGTACTAGAGCCATTGCATATCGTGATACCACTTCCAGCTGAAACTGTTGGTGCAGCTATACCTGAACCACTCGCCGCTACATTTTGAGAAGTAGCCCCTGTACTAGAAACAACGATATTTCCGGTATATGCTTGGACGGCCGTTGGCGTGAATTTTACATATACGGTTTGATTGAGTGTACCTGAACTTGGTGTTAAAGTTAATGTTGAAGTATAAGTTCCATTGGAAGTAGTTGAATACGTATATCCGGCTAATGATCCAACACTTACATTATTTGTTAAGTTAACACCTGAAATAGTAAAAGAATTTATTGGAGTAGCATTCGTACAGACATTCCCAAATGCAGTGAGTGCTGTACACGAAAGTGTTGGAACCGTTGAAACAGTTTGAACTGCAGAATAAAATACAGTATTCCCAGGACCACAGCTTCCGGAATTATTTCCAAACCAACAACTTCCCTCATTAACTAAATCAAAAGCCAAATAATAGTTACCATCGGCTAAATTAGACCCATATACTGGACCTGCGGTTGCATTTTTTGCTTGAATGGGAATAGATAAGCTAACCTGCGAACCAGAAGCAACAACTCCTGTCGTAACGCGAGAATGATAATCAGTCCATGGCGAAAATACTGCCGTACTATTATCAGAATCCCACCTTACGCCAAGATTTGTAGTAACACCAGAATTCCATGTAGAAATCCCGGTATTTTTAATGGTAATTGATAAATTTCGACTCTCTCCACCAGTCCAAGTAGAGGAACCTAAAGTTGAAGAAATATATTTCCAACGGTAATTAGGAATTGTGGTTGTTACCGTCCTCGGTGATCCATTGATACATGCAGTCGGCGTGACCGAAATAGTACCATTTTGAGTTCCAACAGTCACTGTTACTGAATTTGTTCCTTGCCCTGAAGTAATTGTCCATGAAGATGGAAAAGTCCAATTATATGAAGTTCCGGCAACATTAGTTACTGAATAACTTTGTGAAGATCCAGGTTCAGGATTCAAAGTACCAGCTATTGCTGAAGGTTGCGCTGGTGGCGTAATATAATATGAAACTCTTGCTGAGCCCGTTAACGTGGCACATGAATATCGAGTTAATAAAATTGAATATGAACCTGTAGCATTACAAGTCCAAGTTATCTGTGATTGCGCTGAGCAAAAATCGTCACTTTCAGTCAAAAGAGTACCACCTGTTGCTGTTGAATACAAACGTAGGTACGTATCTTGTGTAGATTGACCACATGTTGAAAAAACATATGTACAACCGGCGGTTGCAGCAAAATTAAAAGCCCGTCTGCCAGAATTATAAGATGTTGTAAGTTGCGCTGTGGACGTAGGTGTAATTAATTCGTTCGAAGTTGGATTATTACAATACTGTCCCCAAACATCCCCTACTCTCACTAAGCTCAGCAGGAGGGTTAGGGCCAATGTAAATGCGAAAGGCAAGCTGGTGCGCTTGCCGAGTTGGGATGAACGGTTCATACGTGTTGGGAAATAAGAATTTGAGGCTACGGCCTGGCGGAGGGTAGTAATTTTGCTCATAGTTGGTTCTAAAATGCAGTTTTAGTTGCTACAATTTAATAATTAAGCATTTGAAAATCAGTGTAAATGAACAAACACTTGTTTATAAAAAACAAGAGTGGGCTTTCATCGAATATTAAATAGGTTTTGGTGAATATTTTCGCCTTTTTATCGAATATTGAGGTTTTTTAAACCCTCGCAATACACTGTTTATCAAGGCATTAATGATATAGACAAAAAAAAGCCCCGAGCGGATGCTCGGGGCTTTTGCGTTGGCCTTGGGCCTAAGCTTAGTTTTTGACGATGCGGATCGCTTCGGCTGCTTCGGTTACTTTCAAGAAGTAGATACCGCGAGCAACTTGGTCGATGTTGATCGTTGTTGAAGTACCAGTAAGGTTACCAGTAGCTACAACTTTACCTTGTGCATCTTGGATGACGTAGTTGCTGTACAACGCTTCAGAAGCAACCAAAGTAAAGATGGCGTCTGTAGGGTTAGGTTGTACCGAGCAAGTTACAAAACCATTCTCGTCCAAACCTACTGTGAGGGTAAGGTTGAGGGTGATTGTAGAGTCACAACCAGCAGCGTTGGTCAATACTTGCGTGTAGGTACCAGACTGCGTGTAAGTGATTTCATTCAAGACATAGTTTTGAAGAGCTGTGATATTCAAGGTAGTTGAAGTAGGCTGAGCAGCTGTTACGACAATTTGCTCAGAGGCAGTAGAACAACCGTTCAAGCTCGTAAGTGTACAGCTGTACGTACCTGGTGTGGTCACAGCAAGTTCTTGAGCTGTGCTTCCGCCTGGTGTCCAGTTGTAAACGTTACCTGGTTGTGCAGAAAGTGTAAGAACTTCTCCTGGACACAAGCTGTTGTTACCATCAGTGATGAGATCAGCAGAAGGCGCCTCGTTCACAGTTACAGTGATTTCAGCAAGGTCAGGGCAACCGTTGGCAGCATAACCAGTAACTACATAAGTTCCGGCAGTTGTTACCGTTTGGCTAGTTGCTGTAGAGTTGTTCGCCCAGATGTAGCTATTTGCACCACCTGCTGTAAGGGTTACAGAACCACCTTCACAGAAGGTTGTTGCACCTGAAGCAGTAATGGTTGTAGTTGGAACTGGCAATACAGTGACGTTGAGTGGTGCTGATGTACCTACACAACCCAAAGCATTGGTTACAGTTACTGTTATTGGACCGTCGACACCAACGTTCACACCTTGTGTTGTTGCACCGTTAGACCACACATATGAAGCACCTGAAGAGGCAACAAGTGTAGAGAACGCACCAGCACATACTGTTGTAGGTGAAGCAGCTGTAATCGTAGGAACAAATGCAGGAGCTGCACTCACAGTAATTTCGTTAGAAACCGCACTACAACCTGCAGCGTTGGTTACTGTTACAAAATAAATACCAGAAGCATTCGCAGTGATACTAGGTGTTTGTGCACCGTTGCTCCATGCGTAAGTTGCACCGTTCGTAGTGGTGTTCAAGACAACACTTTGTCCTTGGCAGAATGTTGTTGGGCCAGCAGAAGCAATTGAAACATTTGGCAACGCACTTACTGCAATTGCAAGCGGAGCAGATGAAGCTGAACATCCGTTTGCATCTGTAACAGTTACGGTGTAGTTACCAGCACTTGTTACGTTGATACTTGCATTAGTAGAGCCGTTGTTCCAGAGGTATGCTGCAGCTGGTGTAGAAGTAAGCGTAGCCGCAGTACCCTGACAAATGGCAACGTTGTTGGTTGTCACAACTGGTGTAGGCAAAGCATTCACTGTAACTGCTATCGGAGCAGAAGTTGCTGAACAACCTGCTGTTGTCACAATTACATCGATAATTACTGTACTATTTGGTGTAACACTTTGTGTTGTTTCACCTGTAGACCACAAGTAGCTAGATGCTGCAGGTGCCGTAAGTGTTACAGAACCACCAGCACAGAAAGTTGTTGGGCCATTGGCACTTACAACCGCAGATGGAATAACATTCACCGCAATTGGCTTAGTGACAGTCGAGGTACAACCTGATGCATTCGTGAAGGTGTAAGAAATAGTCGCAGCACCAGCGTTGTTACCGCTAACTACACCATTTGAAG